>JAEEGL012623248.1_pt1 | contig 145263 bp, 148 predicted proteins | sample 9134231 | NCBI WGS metagenome assembly JAEEGL01 (sample SAMN16246548, study PRJNA631951) | gut metagenome | biome: gut microbiome; feature: rumen; material: fiber-attached | host: Bos | place: Iran: Karaj | collected 2018-10 | reverse complement strand
TAATGCTTTTCAGGTTTTGAGCGATGGGGGTGTAATTATCGAACCTATCGGAGAACTTCCATGGAGTAAATGTTGCGCCACCATTATTGATAAATATGGTGTATGCTGGTGGATATCAATTTAACAAATTCAAGTTTGTCGTGAAGAAACGATAGTAAGTATTCTCAAGAAAAAACAGATTAATGCCCGGATAACTCCGGGCCTTTTTTATGATCTTCAACACTAGCCCCTGCATCTGTTGCTTAATCAACGAAAAGCCCTGACATTACTGATTGTTTGGCGTGTTTCCTCCCGTGATAATGAAGCCGTAAAGCAAAGCATTATCAGACAAGGAGGGCTACAGCAATGAAAAACACAGAAACGAAAGAACTCGATATGGTTCAGCTCGGATCAGTAAACGGCGGTACTATCGGTCAGATATCCGGTGACAGTGAACTCCTTCATAAGCTCGGGCTTATGGACGAGGACTTCGGAACATTTGAGGTTTTGTTTGACTGGACAGACTGCGCTGACGAAGTCGAGAAAGCTTGGGAAAAGGTCGGTGTCAAATGCATCTGTTATCCGGACTTCGATAATACCTATTCCTATCAGGGCCATCCGATTTCGTGGAATGAGGCGCAGAGGATCGCGAAAGACAAGATGATCAAAGGTCCCCAGATCGGTCCCCGTGCATATTAATCTAGAGATAATTCATACATTAACAACAGGATAATCACATATTAATGAAAAAATAAATTCATAAAAGAAATATCAATGACAAAAAGGGAGAGTAAGACAATGAAAAGAACAAACACCACAACAGTAAGAAAGAACAGAGGAATCGCCGTGCTGCTCGCAACCGTAATGGCGCTTGGAACAACAATTGCAGTAGCAGCTTGTGCCACAAACAAGAAAGAAGCAGCTCCGGTATCAGCAGGATCAGATACTTCAGTATCAATAGTAGCTGATGACGGCCAGAACCCCGTAATGAACTTCATCGGAAATTATTACGGCGGAAGAGCGGCTATCCTGGTGGAGGCAAGAGGTGAAGACGGTGCTAAGTTCACCGTAACCTGGAGCGAGAGCTACGACACAAAGGCAGTATGGACAATGAGCGGGGTGTTCAACGAGGCTACGACAAGCGTTGCGTATTATGACGGTGTAAAGAAGTCTGTTACTTATAACGATAAGGGCGAGATCACCTCTGAAATGGAGATCTATAACGGCGGTAAGGGCGAATTCGTATTCAGCTATGACGGCGTTACCTGGGATGATCAGAATGAGCATATAGCAGATAATATGGTCTTTAAGTATGGCGATTCAGCAGAAGGCGTTCTTGCTACAGATCCTACAGAATATATCCCCGAGACATCAGAGTCTGCAGCAGCTTCCTCTGCGGCAACTTCTGCAAAACCCACTGAGACAGAAAAGCCTAAAGAAACAGAAAAGCCGGCTGAGACCAAAGAGACCGAGCCTGCAACAACAGTACCTGAGCCTGCTCATAAGACAGCTGCAGAGATCAGCGGAACATATGTAAGCGGCAGAGCTACTGCCACGGTAGACGCGTCAGATCCCGACAATGTATCGATTAGGATAGTCTGGAGCGAATCAGCTGACACAACGGTAGTCTGGAGGATCAGCGGCAGATACAACGAGGAAACAGAGACCATTCTCTATGACGGCTGTGTCAAGAAAGTTCTGACTTATGCCGATGATGGCGAGACCGAATTAGAGGAAGTCAGCTACACAGACGGCAGCGGCGCGATCTTATTCAGCTATGACGGATTTACATGGGACGACTATATCGAGAATATTGCTGAAAACATGGTATTCATTAAAGAGGCATAAATAAACCGGAGGGCCTGGAATGATAATTCCGGCCCTCTTTTTTGTTGTCGAAAACGTTTACCGGCGCTTAATTGATGTGTGTATAATTACTGTATATTTGAATCAGGAGCAGAGGAAACAGCATAAAGCACAAAAGCGGAGGTGTTAATTTGTCTGACAAGAAGATTCTCGGGATGCCCCGGCAGTATTTCTTTATTGTCTGTGCAATACTCATAGTCTGTATTGCCGTAGGAAGTTTCTGTGATCTGAGCATCTCAGAGGCTTTGTCCAACAAGAACGATATCGGCGATTTTTTCCAGCGTTACGGTAATATCGTCTCGCATTTCCTGTACCCGGTGGCAGGTGTCTGCATTTTCAAGGGACTGAGAAAGAAAAGCAGGAATTACAACGTCCTGGCATGGGGAATCCTCGGGTTCTCTCTGTACTGGACGGTGTACTGTTTCCTGGATACCGGCGGCAAGTATCTCCGCAAAGCGTATGGATATGTTGCCGGAGAGAGCAGCGCTGTTCCGCTGATACTTGCGTTCCTCACCTGGATAGCGGTTTCCGTGGCGGTCGCTTTCATCGCTTATCAGATATTAGATGATGAGCAGTCCGAGCTTCTGATCGCCATAGGCGCCGTGATCCTGATCGCGGGCATGTTCAGCGAGTACATTAACGAATGGCTCAAAGTCGTTGGTTGCCGTCCGAGATACAGATACCTGATAACTTTGGATGATCCGAAGAGTGAATACAGGAACTGGTGGGAGATGCTTCCGTACATAGCTGATGAGAGTGATTTCAGGAGCTGGCCGAGCGGTCATATGACCAAAGCGACGATCATGTTTACTCTCCCGCTGATCACAAGTGTAGTCAAGAACCGTAAGGAATGGTTTAAGTATGCGGCGTATGCTTTTGCGGTGATCTGGATAATCATCATGGGATATAACAGGATCCATATGAATGCCCATTTCTTTACAGATGTATGCTTCGGAGTATTGATCACATATTTTATCTATGCGCTTGTTTATACGCTTGTATTCTCAGCCGTAAAGGCGGTGTCTGACGCAGGCAGGAAAGGAAAAAAGCATAAATGATAAGACAGCTGACAAAACAGGATATCCCTGAATGCGTGGAAGTTATACGCACCGCTTTTCTGACGGTCGGAAAAGAATTCAATATCACACCGGAGAACGCTCCGCGATTTACGGCTTATGCCACCGATGAAGCGAAAGTAAACTTCTGGATGGATGAACAGCACCGTCCGATGTACGGCTTTTTCGAGAACGGCAGGATGGTTGGTTATTATAATCTTGCCTGCCCTTCGGAGAATGAATGTGAATTGGGAAGCCTCTGCGTTTTGCCGGAATACAGGCACAGCGGTATCGGCGGGGCATTGCTGGACGATGCGCTGGCGCGTGCCAAAACTCTCGGGTTTAAGAAGATGAACCTCAGTATTGTCGAGGAGAATACTGTTCTGCGCAAATGGTATGAGGATCACGGATTTAGGCATCTTGGAACGAAGAAATTCGATTTTTTCCCGTTTACATGCGGCTATCTTGAGAAAAATCTATGAGACCGTGATTGTTTTCTGATGATTTGTCGAAAACAGGGACTGCGGATTCAGTTTTGCGGTCCCTTTTTATTTCGGAAAAGCGGATTTCTCTTTATATCAAATATTCGTGATATAATTTTAAAATAATGATTTGCTACCAAAGCGGAACAAACAGCGCATGGCAGGGAGATGCACGGATGAGTCGGACCAGGAATAAGAGCACAATAACAATTGCGGTTATCGGAAGTATTGTTTTCGTTCTTGTTTTGACGGTCGGAACGATACTGTCGGGATATATGGCCACCAATGACACGGAAAAGGCCGTTGAGACAGTCAGCCTTCTGTATCTCGATGAACTTGCGGGAAGAAGAGAGCGGGTCGTATCCGCAAATCTCACCAAAAAGATCGAAGACCTGAATGTTGCTCTCGAACTTATGGAAGAGAGTGATCTTTCCGATATAGAGCATCTCCAGGCTTATCAGGCAAAGATGAAGCGGATATATAAGCTCGATAAGTTCGCTTTTGTTGATACGGAAGGTCTGATCTATACATCGCTCGGACCGCAGACAAATATCAGTGACTATAATTTTGATTATATGACGATCAAAGAACCTGAGATATCGATCCTCAATCTTGATTCTGCAGAAAAGAAAGTAATAATCGCGGTTCCCTTAAATGATATGACGCTTGAGGGCAAGACCCTGGCCGCGTGCTTTATGGAGATCGATATGAACGAGATGCTTAAAGGTGTCTCGATGCAGTCGGAAGATACGGAGACAACGTTCTGCAACATTTATACCCGAGACGGTGTCGCGCTGACAAATGTATATCTCGGCGGTCTTGCCGTGGAGGACAACCTTCTTGAAGCAATGCAGAACGCAAAGATGAGCAACGGCACTTACGAACAGTTCCTGAATGATTTCAGGAGCGGTACCAGAGGCGAAGTCACTTTTACATACAACGGCACAACAGAGACATTAAGCTATGTTCCGGTAACCGGAACCGACTGGATGCTGACCTACCTGATTAAAGAGGAGCTGATCGCCAATAAGATCAATCCGGTTGCCAGAAGCATTGTCATCAGGAGCTTTATACAGTCAGCTCTGGCTGCCCTGGTCCTTATCGGAATGTTCGGCTTTATCATCTATCAGATCAGGCGCAACTCTAAGCTCGCTATTGAGAAGGAGACTTCTGAAGCCGCGAACCGTGCTAAACAGGAACAGATGGAAGAGAAGCTTGCCCTGCAGGCAAAACTTCTTGAGGAGGAGAAGAGAAGGAACGTACAGGACAGCATGATCACGGCGATGTCTTCGGATTACCGCAGCGTTTATTATGTTGATCTTGATAAAGATGAGGGTGTCTGCTACAGAGGAGATCCCAAGGATCATGATCAGACAGCCGAGGGGATCAGATTCCCGTTCCATGAACGTTTTATCTGGTATGCTGATAATTTCGTTGAGGAGAGCTACCGTGAAGGATTCAAGGAATTTATCGATCCGGACAATATCAGAGAAGGTCTCGCGAAAGAACCTATCCTCGCTTACAGATATCTTGCAAAGCGAGGCGGTCACGAATATTACGAGATGATCAGAGTGGCAGGTGTCCGCCATGCGGAAGACAGAGTGGATCATATTGTTCATGCAATAGGTCTGGGTCTTACCGTAATCGATACCGAGATGCGCAAGAACATGGCGCAGCAGGAAGCTTTGGGTGACGCTCTCAAGGCCGCCGAGCAGGCTAATAAAGCCAAGACGGCGTTCCTGTCCAATATGAGCCACGAGATCCGTACTCCTATGAATGCGATCATCGGCCTTGACAACATCGCCATGAACGATCCCGAGACGCCTGAGAAGACCAGGGAATACCTTGCGAAGATCAATACTTCAGCCGAGCATCTTTTGAACCTTATCAACGATATCCTTGATGTGTCGCGTATCGAATCAGGACGCATGATCCTGAAGCATGAGGAATTCTCATTCTCGAAAATGCTCGAATCGATCAACACAATGTTCGGCGGACAGTGTCTCGATAAGAATCAGAACTACAGCTGCAATATAAAGGGCCATGTAGATGACTACTATATCGGCGACAATATGAAGCTTAGGCAGGTCCTCATAAACATATTGGGCAACGCAGTCAAGTTCACTCCCGAAGGCGGTAATATCTCACTTGATATCCAGAGAACGGCGCAGTTCGATGACAGATCGACGCTGCAGTTCACCATCACGGATAACGGTATCGGAATGAGCGAGGTGTTCCTGCCGCATATCTTTGATACTTTTGCCCAGGAGGATGCTACCGCTTCAAATAAGTACGGATCTTCAGGTCTGGGTCTTGCGATAACGAAGAATATCATCGAGATGATGAACGGCACTATCCGTGTCGAGAGCAAGAAAAATGAGGGAACAACGTTTATTGTCTCCGTAACTCTCAACGATTCCAAACGCAGGAATACTGCTGAAGAGGACCCGGACATCCATCCCGGCGATATGGCCGTGCTTGTTATTGATGACGATCCGGTTGCCGGCGAGCATGCAAAACTGGTGCTCGAGCAGGTCGGTATCTCTGTTGAGCTAGCTTCAAGCGGCGAAGAAGGCATCGGTATGGTAAGGCTCCGCCATGTCCGTCACGAGCCATACAACCTGATCCTTGTGGACTGGAAGATGCCCGATATGGACGGTGTCGAGACTACCAGAAGGATAAGGGAAATAGTAGGCAATGAATCAGCGATAATCATACTTACCGCATATAAGTGGGATGATATCCTTGATGAAGCGGTCAGTGCAGGAGTCGACAGCTTCATCGCAAAGCCTTTGTTTGCCGCGAATGTGCTTGAGGAATTCAAGTCCGCATCGCTGAAAAAACAGACAAGGAAAGAGTCTGTTACTGTCGATCTTAAGGGCCTCCGTGTTCTTGTCGCGGAAGATATCGAAGTAAATGCCGAGATCCTGCAGATGATACTGGAGAGTCGGGAGATCGAATCAGATGTTGCGGCGAACGGAAAGATCGCTCTTGAACTTTTTGAATCACATCCCGAGAACTACTACGCTGCGGTACTGATGGATGTTCGCATGCCTGAAATGGATGGTCTCGAAGCAACGAGACATATACGTGCGCTCCAAAGATCCGACGCGGCGGGAATACCTATAATCGCGCTGACTGCAAATGCTTTCGACGAGGACGTTCAGAGATCGCTGCAGGCAGGACTTAACGCGCATCTTACAAAACCTATTCAGCCGGAAGTCCTTTTCGAGACTTTGGAAAGTCTCATAAAGACAAGGAATTCCAATGCCGGGAAAGGAGAAAAGAAATGAATCGTTCGACAGACTTTTATGTAGACGGAAAGCGACATATCCTCGTTGCCGATGACGAGATGATAAACCGCGAGCTGCTGGAGAATATCCTTTGTGATGAATATGATGTTCTCATGGCGGAAGACGGAGAGATGGCTTATGACGTGATAAAGGAGAACCGCAACACCTTATCGCTTATCCTTCTCGATCTGATGATGCCTAAGCTCAATGGTCTCGATCTTCTTCCGCGGTTAAAAGAGGATCCGGATCTTAAGGGCATACCTGTTATCGTCCTGACATCAGACCAGGCATCGGAGGTTGAGAGCCTCAAACGCGGCGCGGCTGATTTTATTCCGAAGCCGTATCCCCAGCCTGATGTTATTAAGGCCAGGATATCCCGTTCCATTGAGCTTGCCGAAGACCGTCAGATAATCAGCGCCACGGAGCGTGACGAACTTACGGGCCTTTATTCGAGCGAATATTTCTACCGTTACGGTGAGCAGTTCGATAAGTATCATCCGGATTCTGACATGGATGCGCTCTGCCTTGATGTTAATCACTTTCACATCGTCAATGAACGTTTCGGAATGGCAAAAGGAGATGAGATATTAAAGAGGATAGCGGACTGTCTCACTAAGACGTTCCCGGCCTCTGACTGCGTTATCTGCAGAAAAACGGCCGATACATTTTTAGTCTATTGTTCACACCGTGATGACTATACATCTATAACAGATAAGATGTCCGAAGTCTGCGGTGATATGCCTACGTCGGTAAGACTCAGGATCGGAGTATATGCTTATTGCGACAAGAAACTTGATATCAGATCAAGGTTCGACCGCGCGAAGATCGCTGCGGATCTTATCAGGAATAACTACTCTGTATTTGTCAGCATGTTTGATGAGAAGCTGATGGAGAAGGAGCTCTTTGCCGAGCAGCTGGTAGATGAATTCCCCAAGGCGCTTGCCGAAAAGCAGTTCAAGGTATTCTTCCAACCCAAGTTCAATATCACCGGGGATAAGCCTGTCTTATCGAGTGCGGAGGCGCTTGTAAGATGGTTCCATCCGACACTCGGCATGATATCTCCGGGGAGGTTCATTCAGCTTTTTGAGGAAGACGGACTTATCGCGCAGCTTGACGAATACATCTGGAGAAGCGCGGCAGAGACTATTGCTGACTGGAAGAACCGTCTCGGCATATCGGTTCCTGTATCGGTGAATCTCTCGCGCGCGGAAATGTACGATCCCGCACTGGTCGAGACTTTCGATAAGATAACTTCAGAATACGGCATAACACCGGAAGACATCTATCTGGAGATCACCGAGTCTGCTTATGTCAGAGACTCGGACCAGATCGTCGACAGAGTAAAGGAATTGAGGGACCACGGATTCTTCATAGAGATGGATGACTTCGGTTCCGGATACTCATCGCTTAACATGATCTCGGAACTCCCGATCGATGCTCTGAAGCTCGACATGATGTTTATCAGAAATGCTTTCGATAAGATAAACGATACGCGCATGATCAGCATTGTAATAGATATTGCCGATTACCTCGGTGTGCCTGTAATAGCCGAGGGTGTCGAGACTGAAGAACAGTATCTCGAACTGAAGAAACTCGGTTGCACGATAATCCAGGGATACTATTTCTCTAAGCCGGTACCGGCTGATGAGTTTGAGAGATTCCTGACAGAAAAAGGATCCTGAGAGGAGAACAAGCACATGCTTACAATAGATGCACTTAAACAGTTTGGCGCCGATACTGATGACGGTCTGTCGCGCTGCATGGGAAACGAAGCGTTCTACTTCAAACTGATTGGCAAGGTCGTTGACGACAAGAACTTCAAGGCGCTTGAAGACGCTGTCGCGGCAAAGGATCTTGCTGCAGCCTTTGATGCGGCGCATTCGCTCAAGGGTGTTCTCGGCAACCTCGCGTTAACTCCCGTCTATGAGCCTGTATATGAGATAACCGAGCTCCTTCGGGCAAAAAGCGATATCGATTATTCTCCGTATCTTAAGGCAATCTCGGAGAAGCGCGCGGAACTCGCGGGGCTGATCGGATAATATGGCGGGGATGGGGATGACTCGGATACTAAAAAAGAGTAAGGCTGTATTGTTGCCGGCAATGCTTTGTCTTGTAATGCTTGCCGCTTTATTGTTCCCTGTGACCGTTAATGCTGCAGGTCCGTCCGGAGAGGCAGTGCGTGTCGGATATTACGAGAATGAAGTTTTCCAGGAAGGCGCAAATGACGATTCCGTAAAGACCGGTTACGCTTATGAGTATTATCAGAAACTTTCCGAATATACCGGCTGGCGTTATGAATATGTCTACGGCGAGTTCGGGGACCTTTACCGGATGCTCCTGGACGGCGAGATAGATTTCCTGGCGGGACTTGCTTACAGAGAGGACCGTAAAGACCTGATAGGCTATCCTGATGCCGCAATGGGCAATGAGACATACAGCCTTGTAAAGCATGATTCCGATAATGATATAACACTCGATATTTCCACATTAAACGGCAGGAAGATCGGTGTTCTGGACAGTGCCATGGTTGATGTTCTTGAACTCTTTCTGAAGGAGCATTCGATACAGGCTGAAGTAGTAAAGTTCAATGACTACGCGCCTTTATTCGAAGCCTTCGATACGCACGGTATCGATGTCCTTGCGGCAGAAGGTGACGGCGCATACGGAAGAGACCACGCTGAACTCCTCTGCCCGTTCGGAACATCGGATTATTATCTCTGTGTAAACAGATCAAGACCGGATCTGTTGGCAGAACTCAACATGGCTCAGACAGAACTTGCGGTCAATGAACCGAACTACATCAACAATCTGCGCAATAAATACTATCCGGTAAGCATTTCGAGCCGCGCTTTTTCCGAGGCGGAAACGCAGTGGCTCCTTGAGCATAATGAGCTCAGGGTCGGTTATCTGAATAACTATCTGCCTTACAGTGATACGGATGGATCAGGCGATGTTACCGGTCTGGTAAAAGATCTTGTTCCCAAGATAGTCTCCGAACTCGGCATAGATGATATGACAGTAACTTTCAAAGGTTACGACAGTTATGATGCGATGATATCAGATCTCGAAAAAGGAAATATCGATACGGCATTTCCTGTAGGAGGCGGTCTGTTCTATTCGGAGGAGAACGGTATATTCCAGTCATCTTCCGTCATATCCGCTTCAACGGAACTTGTCTATTCAGGCGAGTATACCGACAGCACTTTGAAGAGTTTTGCGGTAAACGAGAATAACCGCATGCAGTACTACTTCATCCGCACTTACTATCCTGATGCCGGGATCAAATTCTATCCGTCCATCGATGCATGTCTTAAGGCAGTCAGCGACGGTGAAGTCGGCTGCACTACCTTAAACGGTCTCAGGGCAAATGACATCCTGAGAAACAGCCGTTACAAGAGACTCTCGCAGCTGCAGACTTCTTATCAGGATGACAGATGCTTCGGCGTTCAGATCGGTGATGCGGGACTCTTAAGACTGCTTAACAGGGGTATCAGTCTGGCAGGTGCCGATTATGCGCAGAACCTCGCGTTCAGATATACCGACCAGCTCTATAACTATACTGCGATCGACATGCTGCGTGACAACATGGCGCTGTTCGGAACGATAATACTGATCATCGCCGCTGTGATCATCGCGCTTCTCGTTCGTGACACCAGAAGATCAAAGCGTGAGATCACAGATAAAGAGAATGCCAGAAAAGAACTTGAGAAAGCCAACGCCGAACTCAGGGAACAGCAGTACCACAGGGACCAGCAGGATAAGATGATCACTGCTTTGGCATCTGATTACCGCTGCGTTTACCATATCGATCTTGATAAGGATGATGCTGTCTGTTACAGGGCTGATCCCACAGACAGGGACCAGCCTGCCGAAGGCGTGCATTTCCCTTATCACGAGTTCTTTTCGAAGTATGCGGAAAATTCCGTGGCGGAGAATTACCGCGACGGATTCCTGAAGTTTATCGATCCTGAGAATATCCGGAAAGCGCTGGCAGAGAATCTGATAATCGTATACAGGTATCTTGCCCAAAGAGACGGGAAAGAGTATTACGAGATGATCCGTATGGCAGGCGAGCGCCATCCTGATGAGCGTGACGATAAGATCGTTCATACGGTAGGCTTGGGGCTTACCGTAATCGACGAAGAGATGCGCGATACGATGGAAAAGAACCAGACTCTCGCTGAAGCGCTGGATGCGGCCGAGCAGGCCAATAAAGCGAAAACCGCCTTTCTGTCCAGCATGAGCCATGAGATCCGTACTCCTATGAATGCCATCATCGGACTCAACAGTTTGGCACTCCGCGACGAAACTCTGACAGACGATACCAGAGAATATTTGGAGAAGATCGGAGGCAGTGCAAGACACCTCTTAGGTCTCATAAACGACATTCTCGACATGAGCCGCATTGAATCAGGCAGGCTCGTCATCCGCAAGGAAGAGTTCTCGTTCAGCAACATGCTCGAGCAGATAAATACGATGGTAATGTCCCAGTGCAATGAGAAGGGACTTCATTACGAATGCCGCGTTACCGGCGGTGTCAGTGACTACTACATCGGCGATGACATGAAGCTCAAGCAGATCATCATCAACATCCTGTCCAATGCTATAAAGTTCACTGATGCTCCCGGAAGCATTCAGTTCCTGGTGGAGCGTATGGCTGTTTACGGCGACCATTCAACGCTCAAGCTTACGATCAAAGATACCGGGATCGGTATGGAAAAAGATTTCATTCCGAAGATCTTTGATACATTTGCGCAGGAGGACAGCAGCCGCAATAACAGATACGGCAGCACCGGACTCGGCATGGCGATCACAAAGAATATCGTCGAACTCATGAACGGTACGATCTCCGTTGAATCCGAGAAGGGAAAAGGAACGGAATTTACTGTTGTTATTACCCTGAATAACTGTGACCACCAGTTTGAGCTCACAAACTATATCAATCCGAAGGATATGAGGATCCTTGTAGTCGATGATGAGGAGATCGCGGCCGAGCACGCGCGTATCGTTCTCGATGAGGCGGGCATCAAAGCTGATACCTGTTACAGCGGACAGGAAGCTCTTAATATGCTCGAAGTATGTCATGCAAAACACGAGCCTTACAATCTTGTCCTTCTCGACTGGAAGATGCCTGAGATGGACGGCCTCGAGGTTGCCCGCCAGATACGCCGGCGTTATGCCAAAGAGACAACGGTAATCATACTCACGTCATTTAACTGGGATGAGATCATGGATGATGCGCTTCATGCGGGTGTTGACAGCTTCCTCGCAAAACCTCTTTTTGCATCCAACGTAATAGACGAGTTCGAGCGTATCGCGCGCAAGAACAGCATGAGTCTTTTCCAGGAGAAGAGACGTGCCGATCTTAAGGGCAGACGCATACTTATGGCGGAAGATGTTGAGATCAATGCCGAGATCATGGAACAGATAATCATGGTCCGCGGCGCTGAGATAGACCATGCGGTGAACGGAAAGATAGCGCTTGAGAAGTTCGAAAATAGCGAAGAGGGTTACTATGACGCGATCCTTATGGATGTCCGTATGCCTGAGATGGACGGGCTTGCAGCAACTGAAGCGATCCGCGCGCTCGGCAGAAAGGATGCAAAGGTGATCCCTATCATTGCGTTGACGGCGAATGCTTTTGATGAAGACGTCCAGCGGTCACTGCAGGTCGGCATGAATGCCCATCTTTCCAAACCGGTCGAGCCTGACCGTCTGTATCAGACACTGGAAGAGCTGATATGGGATGCCGGGCAAGGGAAGAGCGGAAAGGAATAAGGCCATGAGCTGGAACGATGATGATATAGATAATTTTTTCGCGACCGATTCGGCGAAATGTCCCAACTGCGCGGCGAATATCTTTTTCAACGAGAAGATAGGAAAGCTGGTCTGCGGATCGTGCGGAGGCCTATATGAGCCTGAGAGCCTGAGGCCTTCGGGAAGGATCGAGAACCGTGATACGGATGATGCCGGGGAGGAAGAGAACAACAAGCAGGAGTTCGTCTGTGATTCCTGTGGAGCTGCTGTGGTCACTGATTACAATACCGCGGCGACGTTCTGCGCTTTCTGCGGATCCCCGACCCTTATCAAGAGAAGATTGTCAAAGAGCTTCCGCCCTGATCTGATCATTCCGTTTAAAGTAAGCAAGGAAGAAGCTATCGCTAATTTCAGGGCCTGGGCAAAGACAAACAGAGGCGTGCCCAAGACATTTCTGTCGGATGCCACACTTACCAAGATCACAGGATATTACACTCCGTTCTGGCTTATCGATGCCGACTGCAACGCTGTCGTCGGAGGATCAGGCAAGGTCGGGGAAGGCGAGACTGTGGCGGTTTTCTTTATAGACAGAAAGATAAGATTCCATGTGAAAAGGGTTCCTTTTGACGGATGCAGGAAGATCCCGAACACTCTTATGGAAGCTATAGAACCTTTCGATTACGCGGATCTTAAGCCCTATAACGACATGTATCTTCCTGGCTTTTACGCCCAGCGTTACGACCAGTCCGCGCTGGATATGCTCGATATCATAAAGATCCGTATCGACAGTTACGCGGCAGGCATCGTAAAGCATTTCACCGCGGGAGAATACGATGATGTCAGTGTCGGTTCGACCGGTTCATTTGCCGAGAATTTCAGCCAGCTTTATGCATTGATGCCTGTGTGGTTCCTGAATGTTAAGTATGACGGGATCATTTACAGTATCGCTGTTAACGGCCAGACGGGAGAGGCTTCGGGCAACCTTCCGGTTAAGAAGTCAAGGGTCCGTAAGCATGCCGTTCTTGAAGTCACGAAATGGACTCTTAAATATCTCGGCGTTACGGCGGTCTTGGGAGCGTTAATGACTATTCCGATGTGCGCCGGATTCATAAGCCGGTATGATAGCATCACAAAAGGATCTTTGGGAATGCTTCCGCTTTGGGCATTCCTGGCTATGTGGTTACTGGCATTCCTGGCCGGCCTTTCAGTAATCGTCCCGTTCCTTGTAAAAAAGTTCAGATTCCGTTCCTTCGGCGAGTCCGTTACCATCGACAGGGCTCCGGCTGTTGAGCAGTACATAGATTATAGATCCAAGTTCGAGATGGAGAAAAATGACACATTCTCCTGCATGGCAAAGAGAGTGGACGATGAGTATGAGGTCAAAAACGGCAAGATGTCACTGCTGATCTTCGTTCTTAAATGGATTTTTAAGGATTAGTAAACATTAGGTCAAATCTGTCAGTTTATCTTGATATGAGTGTTGAGAATTATAAAATATAAGATAGGCACATATTGAATCAGGTTGTAAAACATTCGGGAGCTGCATATGGCACAGAACGATATGGTTTTTAAAAAGATAGCAGAAGCGCTGCTCGTTGACTATTCGAGTGTTTATTATGTTAATGCCGTAACGAATGAGTATTACTGGTATTCCGTTAATCCCGAATTCCATTCCCTGAGCCTTGAGCCGGGCGGAGATGATTTCTTCAAGAATATCATCCGTGACTGCAAGAAGGTCATCTATGAAGAAGACCAGCACATTTTCATAGAGGATATTCAGAAAGAAAATCTTTTAAACGCGATGAAAAAGGGCGGTATGCAGAGTATCGAATACCGCCTTATGATCAACGGGGTGCCTGTCTGGCATTCTCTCAGGATGATCCGCGGTCTTGAGGAGGACTCTGATTATTTCATCCTCGGCGTAATCAATATTGATGAAGAATACCAGCGCAGAGAGAATGAGAAAGAACTCGCGCGTCAGAAGGATATCTATAACCAGATCACGTCAAGTCTCGCAGGACAGTACGATACACTGTATTTTATTGATCTTGATACATCCACTTTTGTTGAGATATCTTCAACGGACGAATACAAGAAGCTGAATGTGCCGGCGACCGGCAATGATTTCTTTGCGGAAAGCAGAAGAAGCATAAAAAAGTTCGTGCATCCTGAAGATCAGGAAATGGTAATGAAGCTGCATTATATGGATGCCATGCTGAAGAACCTGGAACACAGGAATTCATATTCTGTCACTTACCGTCTTGTCGTGAACGGACAGGTAAAGCATATCAGGCATACCGAGATCATGTCCAAAGATAAGAAGCATATCATCGTATGTATCGAGAATATCGATGATGAGGTAAAGGCTGATCTTGAGCTTAAGGAAAACCAGCAAAGGAGTATTACATATACCCAGATCGCGGAGAGTCTGGCTTCTCATTATGATCTCATATATTATGTGGATGCCCAGACCTCATACTATATGGAATTTGCCACACATAAGCTGTACGGAGAACTTGAGATCCAGGAGGAGGGTGAGGACTTCTTCGGAAATGCCGATATGAATGCGGATAAGGTGATCCACAGTGATGACAGGGAAAGGATAAAGCTTTTCCTCAATAGAGATAATCTGATCACAAGGCTGGAGGACAGCCGTCAGTTAACGGAAGATTACCGTATGGTCGTCAGCGGAGGCAAGGCGCAGTATACCAGAATGAAGGTTACCTGGTCTTCCGACAAGTCTCATTTTATTATCTGTATCGAGAACCGCGATGAGATCGTAAAGATGGAAAATGAGCATCTCAAGGCGATTTCTGCCGCAAATGAGATCGCAAGACGTGACTCCCTTACAGGCACAAGAAACAAGACCGCATTCAATGAGTTCGAGAAAGATTTTCAGAAGGATGTTGATGAAGGCCGCATTGACGCGTTCGGATTTATTGTCTGCGATCTTAACGATCTTAAGCTGATCAATGACACGCAGGGACATAAAGCGGGAGATGAATATATTCAGGCGGCATGCCAGCTGATCTGCCGCACTTTTGCCCACTGTCCCGTATTCAGGATCGGCGGTGATGAATTCGCGGTGGTCCTCAAAGGACAGGATTATGAAGACAGGGAAGGTCTTATTTCCGGTTTCAGGAAAAAGATCGAGGATAATATCAGGATCGGCAGCGGACCGGTAATTGCCACAGGCGTTGCGGAGTATCAGCCTGACACTGATAAAAGTATTGAAGATGTCTTTGAACGTGCCGACGGACGCATGTATGAGAATAAGATATATTTGAAGGAACAGAAGCTCCTGCATGAGAGCCATTCGCTTAAGGAGATGGCAAATACAAAGTCGATCACGGAAGACAGAAGAAAGATGCTGGATTCCCTCTTCAAATCATATGATGTTGTTTCGGAGGGAACCTATGTCTATCTCTGCGATATGAAATATGACTTTTCCAAGTGGTCGAAAAATGCCGTTGACACATACGGCCTTCCTTCGGAATACATGTACGGCGCAGGCGATATCTGGGAGAATTACATCCATCCCGATGACCGTGAAGCATACCATAAGGGAATCGATGAGATCTTCTCCGGAAACTCCGCCGGTCATGATATGCAGTACCGCGCAAAAAGGACCAGCGGGGAATATGATGTATGCACCTGCAGGGGCGTAGTCATAAGAGACCTGAACGGCGAACCTGATTACTTTGTCGGCACTATAAGAAGCCACGGTTCACAGGGCCATATCGATACATTGACGGGCCTTAGGAACCAGTATGGTTTCTTCGATGACCTTGACAGCTGTATCAAGCGTAAAGTATCGAATTATGTTCTTATCATTGGCATCAGCAAGTTCTCGGAGATAAACGAAGTTTACGGTTATCATTTTGGCAACCGTGTTCTTCAGCTCTACGCGCGAAAGGTTTTCGAGACGACAGGCAACAGCGGATCATGTTACAGGATCGACGGAACCAAGTTTGCAGTAATAAGCAATACGCTTTCCTGGGACGATATCCTGGACAGATACAATAAATTCAGAAACTATTTCCGTGAAGTATTCCAGGTCGATGACAAGAGGATCCTGCTTGAAGTAAACGGCGGCGTTATCAGACTCGATCAGTTCGATTATGATTCACAGACGGTATATGCATGCCTGAATTTCGCTTATGTTGAGTCCAAGACCCGCCATCAGGGTGATCTTGTCCTGTTCCATAATGACCTTAACGATGAGAACAAGCTGAGGATCGAGAAGCTCCATGCTATCCGCACTTCGATCACGCACGGGTACAGAGGATTCTACCTTTTGTACCAGCCGGTCGTTGATGCAAAGACAGAGCAGCTTATCGGTGCGGAAGCCCTTCTCAGATGGAAGAATGACACATACGGAATGGTTCCGCCGGACCAGTTTATTCCGCTTCTTGAATCAGATCCTCTGTTCCCGGAACTCGGTGAATGGATAATACGCGAGGCTGTCTATGCCGCCAAGAAGATCCTTAAGAACAATCCCGGTTTTGTGGTCAACATCAATCTTTCTTATACCCAGCTTGAGAAGCCTGACTTTGTCGATATGGTATTCCGCGTGCTCGACGATCTGAAGTATCCTCCGGAGCATATCTGTTTTGAGGTAACCGAGAGATGCAGGCTTTTGGACATCCAGCTTCTCAAAAACGTTATCGTAAGCCTTAAGGCAAGAGGCGTTCTGGTTGCGCTTGACGATTTCGGTACGGGATTCTCTTCGGTCGGCATCGTAAAGGAGCTGCCTTTCGATATCATCAAGATAGACAGAGGCTTTGTTACGAAGATAGAAGAGGATGAGGTAGAGCGTGAGCTCATCAAATACTTTGCCGGCTTCGCTTCGCTCTTCGGCGCCAAAGTATGTGTCGAGGGAATCGAGACCGAGGGCATGAGGGACATCCTTCAGAAATATCATGTCGAGAGCTTCCAGGGATACTATTATGCCAAACCGCTCATGCTGGATGAGATCATTAAGTGGAGAAGCGGCGGGGAATCGTGAGCGGGGAGAATGATCTTCAGGAGATCTTAAAAAGAGAAGATGTCGCTGTGATCAGCGACAAGGTCAGTTCGCGCGAGGAACTGATCGAATCGCTCATGAGATATCTTAAGCTTTCAAGGGCGAACAGACGATATTCGGATTACTATTCGGTAAAGCTTTACGGATGCAATGTCGCGAACATGTTCCTTACTATGAGCTACCGTTTCAAGTTCGAATCGCCGATCCCCGTTAACGAGACGTTTCTGATATCAGAACCGGATCTTTATTACAACAAGAAAGCTTTTGACGAAGGCAGGATCAATCTCTGTTTTGTTATCGGCTATTCCGGCTCAGGCAAATCCGTGCTCACCAAAGAATACAGCGGTGACGGTATCGAAAAGGTCTCACTCGACGATATAGTCTGTGTCAAGAGCCACTATACCCTTGAAGAGTTGAGAGAATCAGGCGAACTGCTGTATTCTTTCTTCACCGGCCCCGGAAAGAAGTATTACATAACAAGGGAAGAGCGTGACCTTTTTGCCGATCACGGCGAGGTGTTTATCAGGTTCATCAATTTCGCGTGTGAATATGCAAAGTCCCATACCGGAAAGAAGTTCATCCTCGAAGGCATATGGACTTATCTCTTCTTTGAAGACCCTTCAGAATTCGAGAACTATGCGGTCTTCATGAAAGGCACTTCTCTTGTCAGATCCAAGTTCAGAAGGGTCATGAGAGAGGCGGAGAACGATGTCTCGGAAGCGCTGGAAAGGCTTCTGGATTTCGGGGTATATGCGGCTGATACGACGTTAAGGGATGTCAACGTTGATAAGTGGAGAAAGTATTTCGAGAAGAAGCCCGAGACCGTGATAAAGTTCGAGGATAACTATTTTACGAACCTCGCAGAGAAGGTAATGAACGAGACCAATAATATCAACGAATGCTTTGTCCGCGGTGACGCAGACGGTATCAGGAATATCATGAAGCGCGTGGAAAAGAGCAAGAAAATGGATATCCCCGAGAAGGCGATCCTTACAGAGGAATGCAGAAGGGCACTGGCTGATCTGGGCTGAAGTATAAATACCACCGTACAACTATGATATAATAGTCCCGGAATATTTAACGGGGGAGGGATTATTATGAGATTACAAAGTTTAAACTGCCCGAATTGCGGATCTCCTTTGAGAACTGAGAATGATACACAGATATGCGACAGCTGCGGTTCGGTATTCAAGATCGATTATGATGATTCCGATGTTGCGTATGAGCAGGTCCGCATAAAGCAGGCACAGTATCAGAATTCACAAAATCAACAGCAAAGCCGCGGTGTTTCCAAAGCCAGGATAATTGCTATTGTCGTTGTTGTTGTAGTGGCGGTTTTTTCTATGACCGTTATGATGAGCATCGCCAGGATCTTGTCAGCCGCAAGGAATACAGACTACGCAAGGAGCACCAGAGCCACGACGACTGAAAGGACGACAGCTCCTACCGAGACGACGGTCTCTCCTTATCTTCTTATCAGCGCATCTGATATCACGGCAGACAGCGAATTCGTGGACAATGCCATAGCTTCGGTCAAATCCTGCGTAAATGCAGACAGGAAAAACGATACCGTAATTGAATACAGGAATGGATTCACCAACTGGAACATGACAGGTGATGCCGAGATATATGCATGCTATCTGCTTACAAGCGAGAAAGAGAACCGTTTATGCTTCCTCGTTAAGATAACCTACGCTAAAGACGGTGAAGAAGATGTGACCAAGGAGGTCTACGACTGCCTTTACCTCAAGAACATTACTGTTGGCAGCGACGGAAAGATTGCAAGTAATTATGCCGTTGGATCTGACAGGGGCGATGGCGCAGATGACTGGACCTGGATGGCTGCTCTGGATTCCGATCAGCTCTACAGATCCGCCATACTCGGCAAGAGCGGCTTTTCAAGAGAGACAGTAGTATTGCCCGGGTTAGAGCAGGATGCTTCAGACGCTTCAGATGCCGGAGACTTTAATGAAATTCCGGCAGACGTGGACATTGAAGATACTTCGGACGGCGGAAACAATAAGTCTGAAGGCGATTCAGATACCGGCGCTGCAGAGGGTTAACAGCCGGCTCTCCGGACGGTTACGGCGGATTCTATGTGTGATCAGCTGATTCAAAATGCCAAAGATTATATCGCGGTGCTCTTTGAAGGCTGCTCTGACGGACATGATGCAGAACACAGCCTCAGGGTGTATGCCAATGCTATGAAGATCGCGGAGAATGAACCTGGATGTGATCTCGAGGTTGTCGCACTGGCAGCGATCCTTCACGATGCCGATGACCATAAACTTTTCGATACAAAGGATAATTACAACGCGAGAAAGTTCCTTGCAAAAAACGGCGTTGACGGCGCTAAGACGGATATTATCTGCAGCATAATCAATTCTGTCTCATTCAGCCGCAACCGCGGCAGGACTCCCGCTTCTTTGGAAGGAAAGATCGTGCAGGATGCCGACAGGCTGGATGCCATGGGGGCTGTAGGGATTGCCCGGACTTTCGCATACGGCGGCAAACACGGAAGACCGCTTGAAGGCGGAATCGAGCATTTCCATGAGAAGCTGTTGCTGCTCAGGGATGAGATGAACACGGAGACAGGCCGGAAGATGGCGGAATCAAGGCATGGATTTATGGTGGAATTTCTTGAGCATTTCGATTCAGAAACCTCCGCTGAATGAGTTTTTGTGATGAATTAAGGGGATAAATAATATGAGCAGGCACTATGCAGACTATCAGAAGATGTCAGTATCTGTTAAGGATCTGCAGTTCGACACGGTCGGGGAAAGCGACAAAGAATCGCTTAAAACCGTCAAAAAGGCTTATATCAAGTCTAATATTCTTTTTCTCGTGCTTTTGTCGATACCTTTTGCCGCGAGCCTGTGGTTTTTTATCAACTGTCTGTTCCTGCCGTCGGACAGCATCTTCTTTGCGGCCTTTTCGCTCCTGGTATCGGGCGGAGTATTTTTGTTCACCGGTGATCTGATATATGGCATCATCGGCAGGATAAAGCACATCAGAAAAGGCGTTGTGCTGACATCTTCAAGGATCCAGGAAGTCAAGGACAACAGAAATAAGACTTACCAGTATGTTTTCGATATCTACATGGAAGACAGGGAAGAGACGCTGATGAGCTACGCGGTTGATAAGGATACTTTCAGTGCCGTTCAGCCCGGAGACGGCGTCATAATCGCCAAGATCGGCCGCAAGATCAAAGTCCTCGCCGATCCGGGCCGCAAAGCCGTCATGGATGTGAGCAATATCACTTGAGAATATGTCTTGAAAAGGCAATTTCCGATATTTCCTGTAAATTTCCTGATATTATGAATTTTGGAAATGATAATTGTAATTTGGCACTATTTTACAAAAAACATTTCCTGAAACCGTCTATCCTGGAAAGATTTAGGAAAACCTTTGCCCCGGATACTGTCTGACCAAAACAACACGGTTTTTCCAGATAAAAAAACAGGGCGTCCCATGAATCCCTGAGACGCCCCGCTATTTAACTAATTAATCCAAATTATTACTTGGTTACGAAAACAACCGTATTATTCTTGCCGACATGTAATGTAAGCGCATTTCCGGAGATGGTTGCGTTAATGTACATTTCCTTGCCGTCCCTGTAGAGCTTGTAAGAACCTTCTTTCACACATTCCACGGTGCCTGTATATTCTTTTCCGGGTGTAATATTGAATCTGTAATTCTCTCCGTCAGACCAGAAGTGAGGGATTTCCTCATCTTTGTCACCCAGATAACGGGGAACATTCCCTCCGTCCTTGGTGGCGTGATCATAAGACCATTCCGAATCGATAGACGCAAGCGGAGCATTCTCATCCACCTTGCTCTTAACAACGCAGGAAACGACTCCTAACATCAGTACCAGACTCAAAACGAGTACCAGTGCCGTTTTTGATCCCTTAGTCATTGTTTTATCTCCTTGCTCTGCGCATTATTCTGAAATTATTATATACGCCTTTTAAAATTCATGTGTTTTATATATTTAACATTTCGTTTACTCAAAAATGACAAAAGAATATGACAAAGTGTTAAAATTGACATATGTTGAAAAAGAGAAAGAACATAAGTCAGAATTTCATAAAGGCTGTTCTGGGAATAGTCCTTTCTCTTTTTGTGCTGGTTAATGCGGCTCCATGTCCGCTCCGCGCCGATGACAGTTTCTTTGTTGACTCTTCAGGGAAAAAAGAGGGTTATGCGGCTTATCTTTATGACAATACGACCGGCCTTCCCACCTCAGAGGCAAACGCCATAGCGGAGACATCAGACGGTTTTATCTGGATAGGCAGTTACGGCGGACTCATCAGATATGACGGCAAGTCTTTCGAGAGATATAAATCCAACAACGGTATCGCGAGTGTTGTCAGCCTCTTTGTTGACAGCAGTGACAGGCTTTGGATAGGAACCAACGATAACGGTGCTGCCGTTATGGACAGATACGGCGGTGTTACCACGTACAGCAAGCATGACGGACTCCCTTCGGCTTCCGTCAGAGACTTTGCTGAAGGTCCCGGAGGGGAGATCTATGTAGCAACCACCCAGGGCATTGCGTTTGTGGATACTGAAGGAACTCTTTCCCTGATAGATGATTCCATGGTCAATTCCGAGTATGTAAGACGTCTTGAGACTGGTGTCGACGGCATAACTTATGCTCTGACAATGGGCGGTGATATCTTTACGCTTGTCAACGGGTCGCTGGACAGATATTACAGCGCAGAAGATCTGGGCATAGAAGATATTCATGCCATGACCACCGATCCGTTCAATCCCGGATATCTTTATCTTGGCACCAAGGAATCGAAGATATGGTACGGGAGCCTCACAGAAGGATTCCCGAAGAGCCAAAGGATCAGTGTTGAGCCGCTCGAATATATTAATGCGATCATCTGTGAATCTGACAGGCTGTGGGTGTGTGCCAATAACGGTGTCTGTATCTATAAAGACGAAAAGCCCATTATCCTTGACAACATTCCGATGAATTCCAACATAGAAGGAATAATGCAGGACTACCAGGGCAATCTCTGGTTTGTATCTTCAAGACAGGGTGTCATGAAGATCGTGCCGAATCAGTTCACCGATATTTTCGATGAATACGGATTGGATGATGCGGTCGTAAACGCAACCTGTTATTACGATGATAAGCTCTTTATCGGTACTGATTCGGGACTTACCGTACTGAATGAAGACGGTAAGGTCGACGGTATCCGTATTAATTACGCAGTTACCGCTTCAGGAGAACATGTAGGCAATCTTGAACTTATTTCGATGCTGAGCGGAGTAAGGATCCGTTCGATAATCAAAGACAGCAAAGACCGGCTGTGGATATCCACATACGGTGATAAAGCTCTTGTCAGATTCAATCACGGTGATGTTATGGTGTTCACCATGGAAGACGGCATGCCGTCAAAGCGTATCAGAGCCGTGAGCGAGTGCAGCGACGGATCTTATCTTGTAGCCTGTACCGGCGGAGCAGTCGTTATAAAGGATGACAAGATCGTTAAGGTCTGTGATACTTCTTCAGGGATCAGCAACCTTGAGATCCTTACTGTGGCCGAAGGTACAAACGGAGATATACTTGCCGGAACGGACGGCGACGGCATTTATGTTGTCAGCGACTCCGGAACAACGCATCTTGATACGTCCAACGGGCTTATGTCAGACGTTATCTTGAGGATAAAGAAGGATTACAAACGTGATCTTTACTGGATCGTAACGAGCAACTCGCTTGCATATATGACAGCGGATTATGAGATCCATACGATAGAGGATTTCCCTTTCTCAAACAACTTCGACCTGTATGAGAATTCAAATGGCGAGATCTGGGTGCTGAGCAGTAACGGCATATATGTTGTCAAAGCTGATGAGCTTATCGCAAACGGTACGATCTCTCCTGTTTTCTATGGTATCGAGAACGGTATCCCCGGTATAGCAACCTCCAATTCATATAGCTATGTCACTGAAGACGGCGATCTCTATATCGCGAGTTCCACCGGTGTTACAAAGGTAAATATCGAAAAGCAGTTTGAGACTGTCGATAAGATAAAGATGTCCCTGCCATATATCGATGCTGACGGTGTCAAAGTATATCCGGATGCTGACGGTGTCATTAATATATCTCAGGATGTAAAGAAGATAACGCTCTATCCTTATATCTGCACATATACACTCATGAATCCGACTGTAACCTACAGCCTGCAGGGATTCGATGCCGAACCGATAACGATCCACAGGAGTGAATTATCATCCATTGACTACACCAACCTTAAAGGCGGCACTTATACATTCAAGCTTGTCATCTCGGATGCCATGGGCCACGGAAGCAACGAGTTTACCATTACTATCGTAAAGCAGAAGGCAATCTATGAATATGCATGGTTTGTTATCGGTGTATTGCTTTTTGTCCTCGGCGTCATAGCACTTGCTGTATTCATCTATGTACGGAAGAAGACCAAAAAGCTCCTGAAAAAGCAGGAAGAGGACAGACTCCTCATCAGAGAGATCGTTGAAGCCTTCGCGAAGACGATCGATATGAAGGACAAGTATACCAACGGTCACTCCAAGCGTGTGGCCGAATATACCGCAATACTGGCGCGTGAACTGGGATACAACGAAGAGACAGTGGAGAAGTACTACAATATCGCTCTTCTCCATGATATTGGCAAGATCGGCGTTCCGGGAGAAGTTCTGAATAAAGCAGGAAAACTCGATGACGATGAGTACCAGACGATCAAGTCACATACAACTCTCGGATATAACGTTTTGAGGGATATCAGTATCATGCCCGAGCTCTCCGTTGGCGCCGAGTCACACCATGAGAGGCCGGACGGCAAAGGCTATCCGCAGGGCCTCAAGGGTGATGAGATCCCGCGTGTTGCGCAGATAATCGGTGTTGCCGATGCTTTCGATGCCATGTATTCCAACCGTCCTTACAGAAAAAGGATGAATTTCGAGAAAGTCGTATCCATCATCAAGGGCGCATCCGGCACCCAGCTTACAGAAGATGTGGTTGATGCGTTCCTTCGCATCGTGGACCGCGGAGGATTCAGGGCACCTGATGACACAGGCGGAGGCACCACTGAGGATATCGATAATATCCATAAGAGATTCGAGAAGGAAGAGAAGGAAAAAGAAAAGGCTGAAGCGGAAGCGGATGCTAAAGCGGACGCAGGCAAGTCTGAAGGGAAGAAGTCTGAATAAGGGGCTGCAGTTTCCTGATATTTTCCTGAACATCCTGTTTTTGGAAATGATTTTTGTAATTATGCGTCTTTTTGCTTAAACTGTTTCCTGGATCCGGCAATTTCAGGATATAATTTGGTAATGGCGGCGGTCCTGTAAGACGACATTAAAGGGGATAACTTATGAAGCGTGAATTAGGTATAGCAAGATGCGGTCTGGCATGCTGTCTGTGTTCCGAAAATGTTGAGTGCAAGGGATGCAGGCTTGACGGTTTTAAGGACCTTTCCTGGTGCAAGGATGCCGAGTGGTGCGAGAACAGAAAGTGCTGCATTGCAAAGGAGATTCCCGGCTGCTGGTCCTGCGGCGAAAGTGACTGCATGAAAGGTCTTTTCAAGGACAAGATAAAGGCAAGAGGTTTCTCTGAATATGTGCGCCGTTACGGTATGGAGGCACTGCTCGACCGTCTTGAGGAGAACGAGAAGAACGGCATCGTTTATCACTGCGAAGGCATAATGGGTGATTACGATGAGTTTGATGATATTGAGGAACTGATAAAGTTTATCGATACGGGAAAGCGCTGACATTCCGGAGACTGATATATGGCATCAAGTAAAGAATATCTCGTTTTTATTCTTGAGCAGTTATCACTGCTCGATGATATAACTTTCCGCGCGATGATGGGCGAATATATTATCTATTACCGCGGTAAGATTGTGGGCGGCATCTATGATGACCGTTTTCTCGTTAAGCAGACAAAGTCATCCCTGAAGATGATGCCCGAAGCGGATCTTGAGATTCCTTATGAAGGCGCGAAAGAGATGATCATGGTGGATGATGTCGATAACAAAGAATTCCTGAGGGAACTTTTCGAAGCGATGTATAACGAGCTTCCCGCACCGAAGAAAAAGTGAGTTTTTGACTGGAGCGTGAAGTGCGGCAATGATTGAACTGGTCAGTTACGATGAATCGTATAAGCAGGGAGTTTTCGCTTTTACGGTCAGGTGTTTTGAAGAACTCGGCAAGAAGTTCGAGCCTTCCGGAAGACACAGCTTCTATAATGACATTCCGAATTCGTTTGAGGTCTTCTTTTGTCTGCTTGATGAAGGCAATGTGATAGGCACGGTTGCGCTGAAGGAGATCGATGAATATACTGTTGAGCTCAAAGCGTTATATCTCGACAGTGCGTACAGGGGAAAAGGCCTTGGAACACGCCTGATGAACAAGGCAATAGAAGAGGCATGTGGCCGCGGATATAAGAGCATGGTTTTGGATTCGATGTCGAAATACAAAGACGCGTTGAGGCTTTATGAGAAATGCGGATTCGGGCACACGGAAAGATATAATGACAACTTGTATGCAGACGTGTTCATGAAGCTCGATCTGCGAAAGGGGACAGGGAATGGCTAAGCAGAACATTTATGACAACGGTGTTTTTTATGAGAATTTCAAAGGCCTGAGAAGCGATGAGATCAACTTCAATGATGTTATCGAGACTCCGATAATCACTGCCATGCTGCCTGATCTTAAGGATAAGAAGATACTTGATATCGGCTGCGGAATGGGCCAGCACGCGGTGCAGTATTCGAAGGCAGGAGCGGAGTCTGTTCTGGGCATTGATATCTCGGAGAAGATGCTCGGATTTGCGCGTGCAAATAACTCTGCTGATAACATCACTTACTTAAGACTCGCATTCGAAGAACTTGAGCAGATAGATGACAGATTCGATGTTATAACGAGCTCTCTGGCGTTCGATTATTCTGAGGATTTTGGGATGCTTTTGAAGAAGATATATGCGCTTCTTGAAGATGGCGGGTATCTGGTCTTCTCAATGTCTCATCCGATCTCAACTGCATATGACGGCGTCTATGACAGATATACAAGAACAAAAGACGGCGTGCGTCTTTATGCGAATCTTCATAACTACGGCATAGAAGGTGAGCGTCATTTTAAGTGGGTGGTGGATGATTACGAAGTCTATCACAGAAAGATATCGACGCTCATAAACTGTATTGCCTCCGCAGGATTCATCATTGAGGAATGTCAGGAATCGACGGTGCCGGAAGAAATTTTGAAAGAGCATCCCGATATGTTCGGAGGCGTGGTCCACCAGCCCGACTTTATATTCTTCAGGTGCAGAAAATAAATACAGATGCGCGCTGTCTATGACAAACAGTAAAGAGGAGCCCCGCGGACTCCTCTTTCTTATCTATCCCTATTACCGTTTCTGATCAGTCTTTCCTGTATTCCAGGATGTCGCCCGGTTGGCAGTCCAACGCATCGCAGATCGCCTCAAGTGTGGAGAAACGTATCGCTGATATCTTGCCGTTCTTCATTTTCGAGAGATTGACGTTAGACACACCGACCTTTTCCGATAATTCGTTTAGCGAGATCTTGCGGTCCGCCATTACTCTGTCCAATCTAAGTATTATCTGTCCCATATTTATTCCTCCTTACAATGTCTCGTCAGATTCGATCTGTAAGGTCTTGCCGTATTCAAGAACTGAGCGTACTACCCAGGTGAGAAGGATAAACAGGATGCCGAATGGCGTGCCCGTTGTCAGGAAAAGGATCACGGTCGTGATCACCATAGCGATGGTGACTCTCTTTTTAACTTTATCGTTGAACGGCGTGTTCTCTTTTTCAATCAGGGCGAAGATAGAGCTGACGATCTTTGACAGCACCGCAACTATCGCAAAAGACAGACCGATGATCAGCATATAGCTTCCCCACATCACACTGCGCGGATGGTCTGCAAGTGCTTCTTTTACAGCAGGGATGTCCGACTCGATATTCTCGGGAACGATACCGAGATTGATATCGAATAACCTTGCCGAGCCGATCCTGTCGGCATTGTTGATATAACCCATTTCTTCAGACTGCTGTATACGCTCATCAAATTCCTTACCCTCGGCAAAGATCATTATGCCGCCAACCACGCCGGCAATAAAAGCGATGACAAAAACTATACACAGTATATTCGACACGATCCTGCCCGTATGGCAGCTCTTCTTGATCTTAGCGATCTTTAAATTCTCTTCATTCATAAATCCATACTCCTTATGTATTAATCTATCACCTTCGAAGATGGCTTCACTATACTCTGCAAATTAATCTTTGTCAACAAGAATTTAATGATAAACGTTAAAAATTATTCGAGTAGCGTTGTGAGTGTGGAGGGTGGTCTTTCTGCTGCCTATTTGTTCAAATGTATAGCAAATGTTTGGCTATGCCTAACATTTGCAGTGAAAAACAGCCTGAAATGAGTCGAAAATCACTGCAACTGTTCGGCACAGCCATACAGTTGCAATAACAATTTGAGTATCATTGGATTTTCGAGCCCTCTGCTTCGAAAAATGATGTGGTTTCAATTTAGAATTTGATCATTACGAACTCAAATCTGAAGACTAAATTGTAAATTTTGCTGCAAATGTAAAAATACCCCCCTGAATTTGAGACTTTTTGCCAAAAGTTGAGACTGGTCTCACGGGCAATCTGTCCAAAGGGCATTCATAATATATGTGTAAGAAACAATATCTAAAAACAGGAGGCTGACATTATGGAAAGAATAGTTCTCCCCATGAAAGTCCATGCTGTTAAACTTGAATACAGAAGACTCATACTTGATAAAATGATTCACGGATATTTTACTGTCAGGAGAGGGAAGAAAAATGTCGTTATAACTCACGATCCTGAAAATCCGCGCTATACTACGAGACGTCCGAGATTTCTAAGTGTTAATTCCCGGCTTGGAAAGATATATTCAGAAAAGATCACCGGTTATCTGAAGATTAAAAGCGAATATGATTCATTACTTAACAGCTGGAATTCCACATACAGTTTTGCGCCGCCTGGAGTTACATTCCCGATAAAGCAGTTTTACGATCCTCACCTGATGAATAATGAATACTATAATCGGCAAAAGGAGCATCTCGGTAAGTATCTTCCTGACAATCCGACATTCAGCGAAGACGGAGAGTTAAAGTCAAAAAATGAATTAATGGCAGCAGGTCTTCTTCATCAGATGGGAATACCAATTAAATACGAGACAGAGCTCTATTTTGAGGAAACCGATGAGACGATCAATCCTGATTATCTGATCAGTTTTTATGAGATAGACAGATGTGCTTATCTGGAAGTTCTCGGTATGAATGATAAGGGCGATTATGCAGTAAGGGCGTCGTCCAAGATCAACAGTTACTCCAAGGCTAAATACAGACCCGGCAGAGAGGTCATTTATGTGCATATATATGATAAGCATAACTTTGATGGTGCTTACTTTGTGGAGCAGGTTCTGTCAGCGTTTGACTGTATGATTCCCGACAGTGCGCTTGAGTGGAATGTTGATCTGCGAACTGTACTAGTCTCTTCAACAGAAGAATGTGAGGTCAATCCCCGTATTAATGACCAAACAGCACCAGCATGCTGAGAAGTAAGAACTCTGAGAAACTGTCAGGATGCTTGACGTTAAAACTGATGCTGTTAATGATGTCTTGACCAAGGTGTATAGCAACTGTTCGGCAATGCCTAACATTTGTAGTGAAAAACACCCTGAAATGGGCCGAGAATCACTGCAACTGTTCGGCGCAGCCATACAGTTGCAGTAACAAATGTAGTAACAGTTGCAGTAGTTGAACTGCTTCCTCTCACTTCCACGGCCTGGCCTTGTCGAGCCAGCCGTTTGCTTTCCAGTATCTGTAATCAGTGTATTCGGGATGTTCTTTGCCGAGCTTTGTCTGAATAATGCGGCAGGCATAGAATTTGCACTTGGTTATAAGACCGGTGCGGGCGGGGCGCCCATAATCGATAGAGGCGAACTTACGACCGGTCCTGGCGACGCTGTTAAGCATGGACGAGCGCTTTTTCTCAGGAAGCCTGTCCCAGACCACATCTCCCATGAGCTTAAATGTGCACTTCTTGATATAGCTTATGCCCCACCAGGACAGACTGTCCTTGATATCCTTCGCGGTGGATGATTCGCCGGAGCCGAGACACTGGGTGATGATGACCGCGCGTTTGCCGAACATCTCTTTGGCGGGGCGGTGCGGCATCCAGTGGTAGCCGAAGTGATCGAGCATTGCCTTCATGGCGCCTGTCGCATGGAAAACATAAGCCGGCGATGTGAATACAAGAAGGTCAGCCTCGAGCAGGGCTTTCTCGATGACAAGGACATACTTTGCGTCTTTGCAGGCTTCGGGACCTTTGTTAAAGCAGACCGTACAGCCTGCGCAAAAGCCGGGGCAGTCTTTCGGAAGATAGAATTCGGTTATCTCGGCAATGTTTTTGAACGGCTCGAGGAATGCTTCCTTAAGCTTATATGTGACGCCGTGTTTTTCCGTTCCGTTTATTACAGTTATCTTCATTTGTTTTCTCCGATAGAGGTGGCGGTTTGTGTGTTGTCTTCAGCCGGCTGTTCGTGTGGCGGTACCCGTCGATTCACGCGGCCTTCCACGGCCTGTTCTTATCAAGCCAGCCCTGTTCCTGCCAGTATGTTTTTTCTTCTTCGCCGGCGCCCATGCCTTTCTGCTGCATCATACGCATCATCGAAAAAAGGAACCGCGTCTTAATCCCGACACGGACATTGGAAGTCTTGATTTTTCCCGCGAGGGAAGCCATGTCCTTATTGATCTTCTCTTTAAGCTCGGGCTTTATCTGATCCCAGTTTGCGGCCTGGATAGCCTTTCCGTAACTCTTTACATACGGAACGCCCCAGTAAAGAAGCGCATCCGTGACGTCTTTAACTGCTTTTTTCGCGCCGGCGCCTGCGGCTGTCGAGATGACGACGGCTTTCTTTGAGAACATGGATGCGCGTGGTTTGTGCGACATCCAGTATGTGAATGTGAGTTCTATAAATGCCTTCATCGGGGCTGACGAACGCAGGCAGTAAGTAGGGGTTGTGAAAATCAGAAGATCGGACTTTTCGACCATGTCCATTATGCGTTTTTTCTCTGCGAAAAAAGGACACAGCGATTCATCCTTTATGCAGCTGCAGCAGCCGGAGCAGAAGTGGTTCAGGTCCCGGGGAAGGAAGAATTCGTGGACTTCATTTTCACCGAGATTATCGACAAGGATCTTTCCGATGTTATATGTGCTTCCTTTATGATTCTGTCCGTTAATAACAGTGATTACCATCAGTTGTTCCTCCCGTAGATCCTGTCAAACTGTTTTATATGTTCATCAAGCATTTTCAGCGCTTCGGGCTCTCTGTCCGGCTCCCTGTCGCATATCGTGAGAAGATAGTAGATCGGGGCGTAGAAGTGCAGTGTCATTATCTGAACGTTATCGGTCTTGAGGACCCCTGCCGTTACCATGAATCCGAAAAGCATCCCCTGATATGAGAGCGGATCGTCAACATAGATCCTTGAATAGACTCTGGCGAGTTCCGGATCGTGGAACTGCTCGAGAGTCAGCATCTTCCGGAACTTTCTGTTGTAGTCGTCGTGAAGGTAATAGAGGAAGAGTTCGCGGCCGAGCTTTAACAGCTGTTCTTCGGAGAGTGTCTTATAGATCCCGGCATCAGCGGCGGCATCCGTTCCGTTGATCTGAAGGGCTTTAGCCTGCTCGGCAAACCGGACATTCATAACATCGATTATCGCGTCGAAGATCGCCCTCTTGTTTTTGTAGTGCTTATATAACGAAGGCGCTTTGATCCCCACGCGGTCGGCGATGTCGCCGACAAAAACGTTGGCGTATCCTTTCTCGGAGAACAGTGTCAGTGCCTCATCCAGTATCTTTTCTTTGGTATTCATGACAGGTCCTTTCAACAATAGGCTAATTCAAATTAGCCAGATTATAGCTAATCCGAATTAGCCTGTCAACAGTTTTTCGCTAATACACGCATTTTGTTGGTATAATGCTGATGATAAGGTAAAGGGAAAGATAATAGGATTACAGGAGTATAAGACTATGACCCAGTGCAAAAACTGTGCCGGACAGCTTGTTTTCGATCCGAAAAAACAGATGCTCGTGTGCGATCATTGCGGAAGCGAATTCAAGCCGGAAGAGTTTGAAGATTCAGAGAAGGCAGCATACAGGGACCAAAAAGCCGAATCGATGAACGAGATCTACGGGACCAATTCCGCGGAGCTCATGGACTGCTATGTCTATACATGCGGAAGCTGCGGCGGAGAGATCATTATCAACGGTTCCGAAGCATCGACCAAGTGCATTTTCTGCGGCAATTCAGCAGTGGTATTCAGCAGGATATCAAAGCAGAAAAGGCCGACATTTATCATACCGTTCCATCTTTCCAAAGAGGACGCAGTGAATGCCGTGCGCGAGCGTTTTAAGAAAGGAATGTTCATTCCGAGAGAGATCAAGAACTTCAAGGCGGAGAACGTGCGCGGGATATATATCCCGTACTGGATCCTGAACTGCGAACACAAGGGGTCTGTGGTTGTCCAGGGACAGGTCAGAAGCGGCAAGCATACGAGGATCGTTTATTATGGAAGGGAAGGCAAGATGAGCATCAAAGAGCTTCCTCTCGACGCGTCGAAAATGCTTTCCGATGAGAGCAGCGCAAGGCTTGAACCTTACAATATCAGAGGCGTAAAGCCCTTTGATGAAGACTATCTTCTGGGCTTCTATTCGAATATTTCGGACATTACTTACGGTGACCTGAGAAGGGCGGCGTATAAACGCGCCGATGCGTATTTTGACCAGATAGTAATTGACAGCGTCCGCGGCTGCTCCAACAAAAAGATCTACCGCGAGAAGCACGTTACCGATATCGATTATGACAATATAAAGTATGCGATGTTCCCCGCATGGTTTATCACCTATGACCATAAAGGCAAGCACAATACCATTCTCGTCAACGGTCAGAGCGGCAAGGTTGTATGCGGCGTGCCGTGGAATAAGGCGCTGTTCTTTACGCTTCTTATCGCAGCGGGAATTGTACTTACTGTGGGAAGTTTCCTCATTCTCAGACCGCTTCTCGAGGCTATGTTCGAAGGTTCATCCGGAAGCCGCTCCGACGGCAGGCTCCTGGTGCTGATCGCCGCGGCCGCTGTCGCGATGTTCTCTGTCGGCATTGCAAAAATCAGGAAGGTCGTAAAGAGCATCAATCTGACACAGGCAAGCGCAATATTTAATTTCGTTAAGAAGAGACAGGAGTAAGATATGGATATATTGGCATTTCTACTTGCATCAGGATTGGGATTCGGGCTTGCCTGCCTCATATTCGCGTCCATACTTTCGAAGTCAAACGACTTAGGCAACAGTATCGGAGAGGCCGGACATTACACAGACGGAATATACTATGACAGAAGCACGGACAGGCTGAATAAGAAAGAGGTGGAGGTTTTCGGACTGGGATATTTCAGGGCTGAGGAACTGAACAAGCCGGTGCCTCCGTCTGAAAAATTAGTTGAGCATACAAGAAAACAAAAAGTAGTATAATATCAAAATGGACTTAGGGAGATAGTCTTTAATACCGGAAAGGAGCCGAATATGGAAAACAACAATAACACTTATCAGCAGACACAGCCCGGATATACATATCCTGAACAGTATCAGGTCGATCCGAATTATGCAGCAAAGGCAAAGCAGTTTCTTACAAGAGCTATCGTAATGGATGTCGTTTGCTCACTTCCTGTCGGAAGCATCATTGCTATCATCAAGGCAGAGCAGAACAGAAATGATATTCTTGATTACATTGCAAATGGCGGTCCTCACACGACAAGGATCCAGGTCTGTTCGGCATTAAGCCGTGCTGCAAAATATGCCGGAATCGGTTATACGATATTCTGGGCAGGTTACATGCTCTATTTCGCGGTTCTGATCATAGGCTTGATCGTTGCTGCAATGGCATAAGGTTTGCGGGGAATGATAATTAAGCGCGTAGATGATATTGACGACAGAACGGGTGAATTTATCCACAGGGAATTCGTCCAATACGGCGAAGAAAATTGCGTGGAGCTTAATTATGATGAGTTCTGTTTCGCGGCTGAGGATGAATCGGGAAAGATCCTTGGAGTGATCACCGGACGCGCATATTACAACGAGGTTCATATAGGAGATCTTATCATAGGCCGGGACTGCAGGAGATGCGGTCTCGGCTCTATGCTTGTTAAAGCGGTCGAGAATGAATACAAAGGTAAAGGCTACGATAAGATAACGCTTACCACCTTCGGTTTTCAGGCCCCGGACTTCTATAAAAAACTCGGTTACGAAGTCGAGTTTGTCCGCGAAGACAAAGATCCCAAACTCGCCAAGTATTTTCTGGCAAAAACGCTCATATAGATGCGCATGAATATGAATAATCCGTGGGAAGAGATCAGACTTGATGATTACGAGAATCACATGAAGCTTGATTCTGTAATGCAGCTCCAGACAATGAATTCCATGATGAAGGAGCAGTTCGAAGCTTATCCGGTCAACACCGCAATGGTGCTCGGAGTAGCGGGCGGGAACGGTCTTGAGCATGTCCGCACGGATAAATATCAGACCGTATACGGTATCGATATCAATGAGGATTATCTTAAGGCAACAAAGGAGAGATATCCCGGTCTGTCAGGGACTTTGGAATGTATTAAGGCTGACCTGATAAATGAACCGGACAAGCTCCCGCACTCCAATCTTGTTATCGCAAATCTTCTGATCGAATACATAGGTTATGACGCATTTCGAAAAGTTATCCAAAAAGTGTCTCCTGAATACGTCTCATGCATTATCCAGATCAATACGGATGAATCACAGTGGGTCTCTGACTCGCCCTATCTTCATGCCTTTGACAGGCTTGATGAAGTGCACTGCCAGATGGAAGAGCATGAGCTCACCAAAGCCATGACTGATGAAGGATATTCACTCCTGCTTCAGAGCAGGGAAATGCTGCCGAACGGTAAGGCCCTCTTGAGACTGGATTACTGCGCGGATGACCGCACACTTTACGTCTCTGACCTCGACGGAACTCTTATGAGGAATAACGAGAAGCTTTCCTCTCATACCGTCGACACGATAAACGCTCTTCTCGGAAAAGGTCTGGCATTTACTTACGCGACTGCAAGATCCATCGAGAGCGCCAGACCTATAGCCGGCGGGCTGTATCTGAAGCTTCCCGTAATTACCAGAAACGGAGCCGTGCTCGCGGATAATATGACAGGAAGACATCTGCAGAAATCCGTTTTCACTGTAGAGGAGACAGTGCTCCTCAGGACCATGCTCCCTGAGCTCCCGAAGTACGGGTTTGTATCATGCTTCATAGGAGACAATATGATCCGCACATATATGCCGGGCGAGCATTCCGAAGGCCTGCAGGGTTATATTGACTACTATGCGGATGACCCCTCCATGCGGAAAGTGGACAGCCTTGAGGAGATGTTTACGGGCATCCCCGGTTATGTAACCATGATCGGTATCAAGGAAGATATAGCTCCGCTTTACGAGCGCATCAGGGAATACAAAGGCTGGGAGAGTCTTTTCCAGAAGGATACATACAGGGACGAATACTGGATCGAGATCTGCCCGCAGAACTGCACAAAAGCGAAAACCATCCTTAAGCTTAAGGAGCAGCTCGGATATAAAAGACTCGTAGTATTTGGTGATTCCTTAAACGACATATCTATGTTCAGGATCGCTGACGAATCCTACGCGGTGTCCAACGCGATGGATGAATTAAAGGCGATTGCCACGGGTGTTATCGGAAGCAATGAAGACGATTCCGTGGCTGAATTTATCAAAGAACGGTTTGCCCTTACACGGTAAATATGAGACTATAACAGTCGATAAAACTTTTCGAAAAGAGTATTACCTGTGACCAAAGTTATTGTAGGAATGTCCGGCGGAGTTGACAGCGCCGTTGCAGCATATCTGCTTAAGCAGCAGGGCTATGAAGTCATCGGTGTCACGCTCCGTGTCTGGGGCTCTGACGAAGACGGTGACAGCAGGTGCTGCGAGATCGACGAGGCAAGACGCATCTGTGAGATCCTCGGCGTGAGATACCATCCGCATAACTGCACATCTTTATTCAGGCAGAAGGTTGTAACGCCTTTTGTCGATTCATATCTTGAGGGCATGACGCCCAATCCGTGCATCGAGTGCAACAGGTTTGTTAAGTGGGCAAAGCTCATGGAACTTGCGGATATTTTCGAGGCTGATTATGTGGCAACAGGCCACTATGCTTATATCGAGAAACTTCCCAATGGAAGATATGCCGTGCGCAAGGCTGCGCATATCGGCAAGGATCAGACTTATATGCTGTATAAGCTTACGCAGGAGCAACTCGCGCGCACGCTTATGCCTTTGGGCAAATACACCAAGGATGAAGTGCGTAAGATTGCTGAAGAAGCAGGTCTTCCTTGCGCGCATAAGGAAGAGTCGCAGGAGATTTGTTTTGTCACCGAGGGAAGATATACGGATTTCATCGGTGAGCACACGGACAAAGAACTGCCCGGCGAAGGCGATTTTATCGATGAGGAAGGCAATGTTCTGGGAAAGCATAAAGGCATCTATCAGTACACTGTCGGACAGAGGAAAGGTCTCGGAATCGCGCTCGGATATCCCGCGTTTGTGACCAGGATCGATACGGCAAACAACACTGTAGTTTTGGGCACGGAAGAGGATCTGATGTGTGATTCGTTCTTCTGCAGGGATGTGAATTTCCAGAGTGTTCCAGAGCCTGCTACAGGAGATGTCATCAAGTGTTTTGCAAAGGCACGCTATCATCAGACAGAGCGTCCCGCAATGGTCGAAATGCTGAGCGACGGCCGTGTAAAAGTCACATTGGAAGAAGCTGTAAAAGGCGTGTCTCCGGGACAATCAGCCGTGTTCTACGATGAGAACGGCTGCGTTGTCGGCGGCGGACTGATAGTAAGGGAATAAGGAGAATAACAATGGATAAAGCGTTAGTGGATTTTCTTATAAAAGCAAAGCAGGCAACTTATGCTGGCAAGGGTGCCGAGACGGCTTCTTCACGCGTCAGATCGCATGACCTGATCTACAGGGAAGGCGAATACATGTATTACGATACATATCTCGGAGGCGACAAGTTCGCCGGTGAGGAAGCTCTGTGGATATCCGAGATTCCGTATTGGAGCATGAACTATGTGGGAAGAGTAACCGGTGAAAATTTCAGCGGTGATTTCCTCAAGGAAGCGCTGCTCAGAGTGCCTGAGGACAAGCCTTTCAGAGGCCCTGCTGAATACAGCAACGGTGATTATTCATATCAGTGCAGAATCGACGGTGATTATGAATGGTTCCAGGGAAAAGAGACAATCAGTTATAAGGGCAGTCAGATCTATGAGTGTTATTTCCACGGCGGACTGATCAAGTAATCAGGAAAGGTCTTTATACGAATGTCTCTTTTTGGCAAGAAACAGAAACCCGATATCAAGTTCGACCCTGAGACCCAGTATGCGGTGATCAGGAGTTCCATCTGCACCGGCGAAAAAGTTGCCGGCTTCAAGAACAAGAAAGACGGCCATTTCACTGAAGTCATGGTAATAAGATCTTCGGCTGATGAGAAGATCTTCAAAGAGATGTACGGGATAGAGAGTGTAAGGACGGAGTACTGAGCGGGCTATTCAATTGATTTTAATTCATTTTCTATTTCTTCTATAGTTGGTAATGAACTCTTGAAGTCTTCCGGTATAAGTGAGCTTAATTCAAATCTTGAAAGGAGCATTGTTAAAGAATGCCATATGCTCTATTTTGCCAGGAATAATGAAGAATCTTATGTAGGAGTCATTGCCGGAAAGAACAGGACGACAGATGAATCTATAATATATGTCCAGCCATTTGGCATCCGGATCATCGGTTCATCTATGCTGTCGAAATTCGTAGGTCAGGAGTTTTTAGTTAAAGTAATGGTGGACAACAGTAATAACATCCTTAGAGTCGGACATATTTCAAGAATATCGGCAGCTTAATATTCTGTTGTTTTTGTTGAATGACCCACCAAAATCGAAGTATCGTTCACTTTTGATATACTTATATATATTCCGTTTATTGGAGGTGAACTGTTAATGCCCAATTTTAATTTTGTAAGAGTAAATGGAAATCATTATTCTAATAGTTCTTTTAGCCCAATTCTTCTGAACCTTGATAACATATCCGGTATTGAAAGATTTGCAGGGAATACTTATTTGGTAGTGTGCGGCGATTATCAGTATTATGTAGATCATGATTCGGGTCAGTTTTTATTTCAAATCCTCGGGATTTCATTATAAGAATTGATGTGTTTTTCAAATAGACCGCTCTCTTATGTGAGGGCGGTCACTATGTTTATTAGCATATAGGAGGCTATGGATATGAATCGAAAAGTATTGATTACAATTATGATTATCATAGCTGCTGTCGCATTGACCTATATGATAATGCCGGATCTTATAGTCGGACCATTTGATGATGGGGTTTTAGCAGCCCTGGCTGTAATCGCTGAGGTGGTACTTTACATTGTTCAGGCTGTCAAAAAGTCTTCGGAATCCAGGACAAACTTCAATAACACTGATCATCAACAATATTATCAGAATAATGAATTCAATCACGATTCCCACGATCAAGAAGAGGAGTTCCAATTCTTTGCAGGATGTAATGATTGGGAACAGGTTAAAGCACGATACAGAGAGTTGATGAAGATTTATCATCCTGATGCTGGCGGACATGAGGAAGTTTCGAAAAAGATCAATGCAGAATACAACATATTAAAAAAGAGGTATGGGCATTAAAAATCAATTCCAAATCTTCGATTCTGAAAAACTATGTTCTCATTACTAAAATATAATTCTCAAAGTTGTGTTTTCATGTTTGTTAACATCGAGAAAATAATTCTGAACCTATGCTTGTAGCATATGGTTATGCTATGGATTGTTTGAATGAAACGGGGTCGACTGCCGGTGCTGTTGATTTGCTGTCACAGGCTTTTGATGTTAGGGATGATATTCGTTTTCCTCAAGATTATCCGGTTTATCATGGCAAAGAGGTATTTATTCAATAATCTTTGTTTATTGGTAAGTTGACATCGGTCATTTAGGAATAATACACCCTCTCTCTTCAACACTTCCCCTCCCATCTGTCGCCTAACCACCAATCCCTCCCCTCATTGCTGATTGTTTACCCACGCCTCTCCCTTGATAATGAAGTCATAAAAAATGACTTTTTCAAAGGAGGACGGAAAGATGTTAGGAAAGAAGTTGATAAGTAAGCTTGCAGCGGTTGTACTTGCAGGGCTCATGGTTATCGGATGCGGAGCAACGGTTTTCGCGGATGAGAGGATCGTAGAGGTTGAGGAGAGAAATCTGTATTTCAGATCGTATGTATCAACACAGACTTTCGAGTTCGTTCCGGAATGCACAGGCGATTATATTTTCCGGTCTTATGCACCGGAGGCTTCTGCTTCAAGATATGTAAATCCTCTGATCGAAGTTAAGCAGAACGGAATGAGCTGGCTGGATTTCGACAGTGCAGACGGTCTGAATTTCAAGTTAAGAGTTCATCTCGAAGGCGGAGTTCCGTGCAGAATCTTTGTACAGTGCGACGGCTACTACACCAAGGTGAATGTTCCTGTGGTAATCAGCCGCGTTGATAATGAACCCGAGCCTTCTGAAGATGAGAGCGATCTTCCTGCCCTCACAGAAGAGCAGATCCGTGATGCCAAAGCATACCTTAAAGCATATGCGCTTGTCGCTTACTATGGTGACGGTATAACCGAAGCGGAAATAGATGAGGCTTTGGATGAACTCACGATTGAAGAACTCATCGAATACTGCGAGGAGCTCGGATACATATTCTGACCGTATGCTATACTGAATCTGTAGTTTTCTGTCCGATCGTTGCAGGCAATAGATTGAAAGATCTGTTTAGAATCCGGAGGTGAATATGTCCGAATATTACGATCCGATGCTTTTTCTGAGTTCCTCGGATAATCCCTATACGATGATGATCTTTGTAAGACTGAAAGAGCCTGTTGACGGCGGCCTCCTTGCCGAGTGCGTTGAGGAGCTCAGGGAACGATATCCGTATTTCTATGTAAAGACAGAGATTGTTGGAAATGAAGTTATAACGGTTCCCAATCCTCTCCCTATAACAGTCAGGAATACATGGGCTCCGATCGTTCTGAATTCGGAGGAATCGAATTATCATTTGGCGGCATTCAAATATGAGGGCAACAGGCTCGCTGTTGAGATGTCGCATCCGCTTTCGGACGGAGCCGGATTCCTGCCTTATTTGAAGAGTACTCTTTTCCTGTATCTGAGCAAAAAGACAGGACAGGTTCTCGATCCTACAGGATTCAAGCTTCCGGGCGATGAGATAACAGAAGAGGAGACAGGCGACCCGTTCGCGCAAGTTGATCTTGATCAGGTCGAAGGACCTTTCTATCAGAAGAAACCTGTTGAGGACTTTTACAGGACAGGACTTGCGGGGAAAGGTCCGTCACGCGTGTTTTATATCAGGCTGCCCGAGAAGGACGTGATGCGTTACTGCAGGGAGAAGGACGGAAGCCCCAATGTGCTTATGTCAGTCCTACTCGCGAGGTCGTTCAGAAAGACCGATCCGGAAAGCGATAAAGACATCAACATCGCGATCGCAGTTGATCACAAAGCCATGCTCGGTAACTACAAGAATTACAGAATGTACGCAAGCGTTATTGATGTCGATTTCCCCAAATCACGCGCCGGTGAGGACATCACCAGAATGTGCACCGTAGCCAGGGGACAGATAATGCTTCAGGCCCAGCCCGAGAATTCCGCATGGTATATCAAGACGGCCAAGCTCGGATTCGAGCAGATGAAGCCGTTGCCCCTGTCTTCGAAGAAAGAACTCATCGCTTCGGCAGGTTCGTATTCCAGATGGTCGGCGGCAGTGTCTTATGCCAACAGCAGAAGCTTCGGACCTTTGGATCCTTATATCGATGAATTCTATGCTTTGGCAGAGCCGGGCGTCATAGACGTTGTATGTGAGATCTCCTGTGTGAATCACATGTTCTACCTGTCGCTGTCACAGAATTTCTCTTCAGACGAACTGATAGAGGCATTCTGCGGCGAACTGGAAGAAGCCGGAGTCGCATATGAACGTGCAGGCGACGAGGATCTTTCTCTCAGCGGTTTTAAAGATTTTGATATCTGAAGATGATCCTCAGATATATGTTCCCAGATAAGCAAACTCGGTGGGTTCGGCGTCGAGTTCGCACAGGAGCGCAATTACTTCCTCTGAATATACCGATGCTTCGAAATCCAGATAGAACATGAACTCGAAGTCTCTTCCGGGGATCGGACGCGATTCGATCTTAGTGAGGTTAAGTCCCAATGATGAGAACTTTGCGAGCGTGTCTGCGAGCGCGCCGGGCGTGTGTCCCAGGGCGAGCATGACGGATGTCTTTGAAGCGCCGGGGAAGATCATGAGCTCTTTGGTGATGCAGATGAATCGCGTGTAGTTGTTATCTGTGTTCTGGATATCATCCTTTATTGCTTCCAGCCCGTAGAGCTGCTGGCAGTCTGAAGAAGAGATAGCTGCGACATCCTTGCGGCCTGAATCAGCGACGCTTTTTGCGGCTACTGCGGTGTTCTCGACGATATTAACCTTGATATCCGGATGCTCTTTGAGGAACTTGCTGCACTGGCCTATAGCCTGGTTGTGTGAATAGACTTCGCGGATATCCTCGAATCTTGCTCCGTGATTTGCGAGAAGCTTATGGCTGATCCTCAGCTTGTAATCCTTTACGATGTGGAAATTGTGTCCGACCATGAGGTCATAGACCTGTGTGACGGAACCGAATGAACTGTTCTCGATAGGGAGGATGCCGAATTTGCAGAGGCCCGATTCGACTGCCTGGAAAACGCCGTCGAAAGTCCTGAAATACATGATGTTAGCGTGACGGAAGATCTTATCTGTTGCGATCTGTGAATAGGCGCCTTCGATGCCCTGGCAGGCGACCATGGGTGACTTGGGGAATTCGTTGGGAGTGGTCTCAAGTGCCTTGTGGATCTGGTCGGCAAGTTCCGTGCGGGTGCCGTATTCGGTGTTGCGGTAGGAGTGACTGAGGTTAAACATGGTGGAGAAGAGGACGCGTTCGTAGTTGTCTATAAGTGAATTTGAGCTCTCGAGTCCTGCGAGATAACTGCGCTCGTAGCGCCTGCTCTTTAACGCGATCTCCGATTTGCTCAAAGTCTCGTTCGCCGCTTTGCTCGCCTCCAGTCTCTCAGCGAAAAGTTCCTTGATCTGCTCGTCGATCTCCTCGATCCTTTTTCCTGCCTGCTTCTGTGTCATTGTCTTATCCTCCGTCAAATTAATAGCCCCGCGTGTCTTGTTCACTGCGGGGCCATGTATACGTAAATCAAGTTGATATTTACATGCAGTGAACTAATTACCCCTATTGATAAAGGCAAAAAAGAAGTCACGCCATGTAAATGCAAAATTAGTCATGTGGCAATTATATACCTTTATCATGGTTTGTAAACAGTTTTGTGCAATTCTGTTCGAAAACAATCCTGCTTTCAGAAAAACAATAGTAAAACTCATGTGTCATGCATGTAACATAAATAATGCTTATTTATGCTAAAATTGCACCGATGAGCATAAGAGTATTTACAGCGATTTTTATCTGCAAGGCCGTCAGGGGCCTGGCAAAACTTTTCGGGCGCGGTACGAGCCTGCCCGGTAAGTATGCCCTCAAGATCTGTCCGGATATCCTGGACAGAATGGAGCTGCCCGAGCTCACGATCGCCGTTACAGGTTCCAACGGAAAGACATCCACGGTCGAGATGATCGCCCATATCCTTAAGAGTAACGGGCTCAAGGTCGCATATAACAAAGAAGGTTCCAATCAGATCGAAGGTGTCACGACTCTGCTAATAGGCAATTCGACGATGTCCGGAAGAGTCAGGAGCGACGTTGTTCTGCTCGAAGTTGATGAGAGATATTCAAGAAGGATTTTTAAGTATTTTCATCCGGGATATTTTGTTATCAACAACCTCTACAGAGACCAGATGACTAGAAACGGTCATCCCGAGTGGATCAAGAGTATTATCTGCGAGGCGATATACAATGACATGACGCTGATCCTTAATGCTGACGATCCGCTCGTTGCAAGCATAGGAAGAGACAGGGAGGATACTCTGTATTTCGGCGCTGACAGACTTCCCACGGATACTGAGAAACACGAGGGAATTTACGATGACGGTAAGTACTGTCCGTTCTGCAAAGGCCCGATGGAATACGCGTATTACCACTATAATCACATCGGTAAATTCAACTGCCCTCACTGCGGATTTACAAGGCCTGATACCGTTCACGCCCTGACATCAACACAGGAGCAGGACGGCAAAGCTTCAATAACGATAGACGGCAAATATGTTATCCCGGTATTCTTTACCGGTATCTATCACTGCTACAACATCCTTGCGGCATTTACCGCTTCAACGGTCGCCGGGATCGATTCCGCGAAGGCTGCAAAAGCTCTCGGAGGATATATCCTTAAGTCAGGCAGGATCTCTGACTTTACATTGGGGAACGTTAAGGGAAGACTGCTCCTTTCCAAGCACGAGAATTCAGTATCGTATGACCGCTCGATCGATGTTGTCGCGAATGATAAGCGCAGGAAGAGCGTGATGATAATTGTCGACGCTATAAGCCGCAAGTATTACACATCGGATTCAAGCTGGCTCTGGGATATCAATTTCGAGAAGCTTAAGGATGCAGGTCTTGAGAAGATCATTCTCGCAGGTCAGTATTGCGACGACCTCGCGATAAGATTCGGCATCGCAGGTTTTGATGACTCGAAGCTCGAGGTTTTCGAGCAGGTTCAGGATGCGGCAGATTACTGCAAAAACAATCTTGATTCATTCCTTTATGTGATCACATGTTTCTCCGACAAAGAGAAGATACTCTCACTGGTAACGGGGAGGGAACTCGAATGAACGTAAGGATCCTTTACTTATATCCGGATTATATGAATCTCTACGGTGATAACGGCAACGTCAGGATCATGAAGAAAAGACTGGAAGACCAGGGCTTTGAGGTGGAGATCGTAAGCGGCACTGTTACTGATCCGAAGATCGCGGTAGATGATGTTGATTTTGTCTATATGGGCTCGGGTTTTGAATCGAACAGAAACTTCGCTGCAGACCATCTGAAGAGATCCCTGAAAGAGCTTACTAAGGCAATTGATGACGGTGTGCCGATGCTCTTTACAGGCAACAGTATGGACATCCTGGGCAAAGGGATCATCACTTCTGACTTCTCTCTTGTGGATGGTCTGGGAATCTTTGATTACACCTTTAAGGACAGTATAAAAAAGCGCTATACGGGCGATGTGGTCCTCGAAGATCCTGAGACTAAAGAACAGTACGTCGGTTTTGTCAACCGCGCAGGTCTCCCTGAAGAGTATGAGGGATTTGCTTTCGATGCGGTTAAGGTTATAGGGGAAATCCCGATCGAGAAAGATGGCGCGCGGAAGAATAATCTTCTAGGGATCAGTCTTATTGGCCCTGTTCTTGTCAAAAATCCGAAGCTTGCGGATTCATTCATTCAGACCATATGCAAACGGAAAGGCGTTGAATTCAAATACGTGGCTTATCCGCGTTCCGAGAGAAGCCACGATAAGACCCTCGATGCCCTCTTAAACGCCGACGCCTGATCGGGACGCAGGTTTAACGCCTGATTAAAAGGAAAATATTTTTGTGATATAATATCAATTCGGGAGGGATAATATGGCTGATACGATAAAATGCCCGAATTGCGGGTCCAATCTAACACTTAACGCTGATACACAAAAACTTGACTGCCCCAACTGCGGATCGTCATTTGATCCCGCTGCGCTTGCCGTAACGGTAGATGAGCTTGAGGCAAAGCAGTCCGCGTCTGCCGGACAGACACAGACTCAGCAGCAGGCCCAGGCACAGCAGGAGCCCCAGGAAATGCCCGAGCAGACAGAATTTGTCTGCAACGCCTGCGGCGCAAAGCTCGTAACGGATGCTCATACGGCAGCTACTTTCTGCGCTTTCTGCGGATCGCCCGCGCTGGTCGGAAAGAGACTTACCGAACAGTTCAAGCCGCAGTATATGATCCCTTTCAAGTATTCGAGGAGTTCCGCCGAGGCCGCTTTCATAAAGTGGGCAGGCAAGGGTAAGTGGACACCGTTCGGATTTGTATCCAAGAAGAATGTTGAGAAGATGACGGGGCTTTATGTGCCGTTCTGGCTCTTCAATATCAATGCCACGATCGATGCGCACGGAACGGGCGATAAGATCCACTACAGAGGCGATGATGAGATCGTCGAGACATTCAGCTTCGACAGAAATGCCAAGCTCAGCTGGACCCATGTTCCGCTCGACGGCGAGACGAGGATCGACGATGCCCTGATGGAAGCTATCGAACCCTTTGATTTTGATGCTCTTATCCCTTACGACTACAGATACCTGCCGGGCTTTTATGCCGACAGATATGACCAGTCTCCGCAGGATCTCGCGGGCCGTGCGACAAAGCGCGGAATGGATGGTATCGACAAGGCTCTCAAGGGCTCTCTGAAGGGTACTTTCGACAGGTTCAGCATCAAGCAGAACTCAAGCAGGATCGATACGATGGAAGCAAACTACGCGCTGCTCCCCGTGTGGTTCCTGTCTTACAAATACCGCAATAAGTATTACTACTTTGCCATGAACGGACAGACAGGTGAAGTTGCGGGTCAGATCCCCGTAAGCCCTGTCAAGAAGATGATGTTCTTCTTTATCGTTCTCGGCATTCTGGCCGTTATCACAAGATTTGTCTTGGGCCTTATTATGAGGGGGTTCTGGGGATGAGCGAAAATCTTGATATCAATGAAATGAACCAGTCTCAGGAGAAGAGTCCGAAGCTCTCGGTATTATCCGAGCTTAACGGCACATCCATAGGCGTAGGCATCGGTCTTATCTGCATCATTATTGCAAGCGTGATATTCTATGTCTTTATGAATCTGTCACCCGCCAAGACCGTAAAGGTCATTGACGATGCTGATCTTTTCACGAGCCAGGAACTTGATGACATTACAAAGTCCGCAAAGAAGCTCTCGAAAGACAAGGATATCAATGTCGTTATAGTAACGACAAATAATAAGGGTAAAAAGTATACCAATTCCGATGAGGACGAGAAGAGGTTTGCCGAAGACTTTTACATGGAAAATGTTAAGACGGTTCCGCTTCAGAACAACTCCGGTGTCTGCATCCTTATCGATGTAACCCTGGATTATCAGGGCGGAAGATTCTTCTGGTTATATACATACGGTACCGCGCATTTTGCCGTTGACGATGACGACTGCTACAGCCTGTTCAGGAAGTATTTCTCGCAATTGGGAAGCGGTGAGTACGGTACCGCGGTCAACGGTATTACCAATGATCTCGGAAAGTTTTCGTACCAGAGTTATGGCGCTATCGTATTCTTCACGATCATCATTCCGGTAGGACTCTCATTTGCTGTTACTGCTATGGCTTCCCCGAGGAGAAGACTCGATAAGCTGCCTGCGATCAGCACCTATTCGATCCCCGGAAGCAATATCGTCGAGAAGAATGATATCTTCAAGAGCAAAAAGGTTATCCATCACACCTCTTCAAGCGGCGGTGGAGGAGGCTTCTCCGGCGGCGGAGGCGGCGGCTTCTCCGGCGGTGGCGGAGGCGGTTTCTCCGGCGGTGGCGGCGGACGCTTCTGATGTGTTAAAATATCGCGAAAAATATTAAGCGAAGGATAACTATGCTCAGCATTGTCGTGCCTGCCTATAACGAAGGCGAACACATCTACGATAATCTCATGACCATTGATGAAGCACTCAGTGCTTTTACGTCCGATTTTGAGATAATCGCAGTCAATGACGGCAGCAGCGACAACACCGGAGCTGAAGTAAAGCGCGCGGCAGCTGATAATCCCCATATTAAAGATTACGGTTATGACAAGAACCGCGGAAAAGGCGGTGCTGTCTCATGGGGCGCTATTAACAGTAAAGGTGACATAGTCGGCTTTATCGACGCAGATCTTGACCTTTCAGCCAATCTCCTGAGCGGATACTATACCGAGATGAAGCTCGAGGACGCGGATATCGTTATCGGCTCCAAGATGCACAAGGATTCCAAGCTTGAATATCCTTTTATCCGCAAGGTCTTTTCGCTCTGCTACTATGTCATGCTCAAAGTCCTGTTCGGTCTCAAGTGTCACGATACCCAGACCGGTATCAAGCTTTACAGGGGTTCGCTCATCAGGGAGATCGTGCCTTTGAGAAGGATAGACGGCTATGCTTTTGATATCGAGCTTCTGGCCCTTGCCTCCAAAAAGAAGATCAAGCTTATCGAGATGCCTGTTGAACTGAATTTCTCCAGGATCCAGTCATTCGGCAGGATCAAGTTCAGGGATGTCTGGAAGATGTTCACCGACACATGGAAGATCTGGTGGAATCTCAAGGTCAGAAAGAATTACTTCAAATAAACGTTTTATGACGTGCCGCTTTTTCCATAGTAAATTGCCACATTTTTTCACACATGCTGACGCGAAAATGTAAATAAACGACTGCGTAAAAATTCCGGTTTTGCGATATACTACTCAAAGTGTGAAAATCCGCTTTGATATTATCAAAGCAAAAGAGGTTAAGATTGGCTTTACATTTTGCTAAACGCATAACGGAATATAAACTTGCGAAGGAACTTTTTACCCGCGGCAAAGACATTATCTTAAGTCCCGAAGCCCAGGTAATGAAAACATTCATACAACACGGTGAGACCACGGTCTTCGAGCACTGCGTCTCTGTTGCCAAATTCAGCCTTCTTATCGCGTGCTTTCTTGAGAAGACCCTGAAGATAGGATTTGACAAGGACAGCCTTGTAAGAGGCGCTCTGCTCCACGATTACTTCCTTTACGACTGGCATATCAAGGACAGCTCAAGAAGATTCCACGGCTTTACACATCCCGGTGTCGCGAAAATGAACGCCGAAAGAGACTTTGTCCTCAACGATATCGAGAAGGACATAATCGCCAAGCATATGTTTCCGCTTACGCCTTTTCTTCCCATGCACCGCGAGAGCTATATTGTAAGCATTGCAGACAAGTGGTGCGCGCTGGCGGAGATCTTCAAGATCGATGTATCTTCCTACCTCATTTACCGTATCAATTTCCGCATCGCGCTTATTAACGGCGACTATTCGATCGATTACGGTGAGACTTCAGTCGAGGCCTGATCCTGCTTGAAGTTCTGACAGGAACGCACATATAATAACTTCATGCGTATTGAAAATCTCACAACACTGATCTACATCACCAGAGGCAGCGGCTGCCTCTTTATCCGCAAGACCAGAAAAGGCGATATGAACCTGGATAAATATCTCGGTATCGGCGGTCATTTCGAATCGGATGAATCTCCGGAAGACTGCGTGTTGAGAGAGCTTTACGAGGAGGCACAGATCACCTCGGGATCACTTGAGGATTTCCGGTACAGAGGCCTTATTACCTTTATATCTTCGGAGTATCCGACCGAATATATGCATGTGTTTACTGCATCTTTGCCGAAGGACTTTGAGCTTCCCGTATCGGCTAACGATGAAGGCGAACTGTGCTGGGTACCTTTGGCTGAGATCAATGATCTCCCGGTGTGGGAAGGCGATAAGATCATGTTCGATCATCTTTTCGGAGATAAGAAAACATCCGGATTCTTTACGATGAAGTTCCGCTATGAAGGTGACAGATTGGCGGAACATGAGGAACGCTGCTGGTAAAGCGGCGGTTGTCAGTCCGGAACTTATATGATATATTTCACCTGAAATAAACTTACGAAAGGCGCTTCTACTATGTACTGGATAACACCTAACATTCAGCTTATGAACGGTTTTTACAGGGTGTCCTATAGGAGAAGTCTGCCTATTTTCAGGAAATAACACCCGTAAAATAACACCATAAACTGCAGCTTCTCCTTTGTTCTCAAAATGAAACAAGGAGATTTTTTATTTATGTCAAAACTTAACATTAAAAAGCAGCTCGGTCTGCTCTATATATCAAACTTCATGTTCAACATATCGATAGCTGGCGCGGCGTGGGTGCTGCTCCTGGTATCGGACGGTTATTCGCTGGTTCAGGTCGGATTTGCAGAGACAGTATTCCACATCGTGAGCCTGATAGCCGAGATCCCTTCAGGAATGTTTGCCGATATGTTCGGCCGGAAAAAGAGCCTGATCTTGAGCTGTATCATGTCGATGATGTCCGCTCTGGTCAGGGGCTTCCTTCCGGGGTTTGCCTGTGTCTGCGTGTCTGTCGGCTTTTCGGCGCTGTCATATAACTTCATATCGGGAAGTGACAGCGCGCTTGCTTATGATTCGCTTCTCGAAGAAGGGCAGGAGAAGAAATACGACAGATACATATCGACCCAGACGGCGGTCTACAGGATATCGAACGGCATCGCAACGCTTTTCGCAGGCGTGGCGGTAATAATGGGCAACAGGAACGCGCAGATCCTGTCGATTGCAATATCAGCCGTCAATATGGTCTTTCTGCTTTTCCTGCGCGAAAACAAAGTCATTCTGAAAAAGAGCGGTGACTCGCTCTCCAAGAGGTTCAAAGACGTAATAAGCGGCAGTCTGGGTTTCCTTAAGGGCAACAGGAAAGTCGCAGGACTCATATTCAGGAATGCGCTTGTGGGCGGAATAGACGTTCTGCTCCTGTTCTTCCTTCAGGCCAAACTTCCGATGACGGGTATCCCCGATTGGACGTTGGGACCCCTCCTGTTCATCATGTCGATGGGCGGCATTATAGGCGCTCTTGCCGCGCGTAAGGTGAAGAAAACAACGCTCGACAAATTATTTGTCTTCTGCATCTCACTCGCTCTTATAGGCCTTGTAAGCGAGTTTACGGGGGTGTGGTACCTGATGACATTAGGCGGCTTCTTAACGGCTTTTGCTGATGACCTGATCCAGATCAGATCCGACATCGCGCTTAATCAGATGGTGCCGCCCGAACAGAGGGCAACGCTCATATCAGTCAACTCATTCTGCTTCTCATGCATCATGATAGTAATGTCACCTCTGGCAGGGTTCATATTCTCGATATGATCTTGCGGATGCCTGAAAGAGTACAGGGAAGAGGCGCAGGTTCAGAAAGGATAATCTTCATCCAGATTGGTTATGAACCTGTGTCCTTCAAAATCCCCGCGCTTCTTCTCGAAGAGCACTCTTAATATCTCAGCTGCTTCGTAAGATGACAGCGGAGCAGGATTATCAGGTCTGCCGTCTGTTCTGATCCATCCGGGATGAACGCAGAAGATATTGATCTTCCTGTCAGTTTTGAATGTGTTATACAGGTTCATCGTTGACATGTTCATAGCGGCTTTTGCCATGCCGTAGTCGATCAGATTGGTGCGGTAGCACTTTGATATACTGCCTGCTTCGGAGGATATGTTCATGATGAGAGCCGTTCCTTTGCTTTTAATAAGGAAAGGATAAAAAGCCTTTATAACCCTCATGGCGCCGACCGCCGTGATATCGACAGTGCGCGATATATAGTCGAGGTCAGCGTCAAAGAAACCCTTGTCGCAATCCGGAGATACAGATACTGCGTTGTTTATCAGAAGGTCAATATGATCAATGCATGGCGGAAGAACTGAAGCAGCATTGTTAACTGATGATGTGCTTCCGATATCCATTGTCAGAATGGTGAGTTTATCCCCGTACTTTTCTTTGAGGTCTTCCAATTCCGTACAGGGTTTTCTGATCGTGGCGATGACCGTATCTCCTGCTTCAAGATAGCGAAGAACGAGATTGAATCCCAAACCGGATGCTTTTCCCGTGCCTGTTATCAGTACATTCTGTGACATAAGGAACCTCCGTTGATCTGTGTGTATTTAATGCCCGGACACCATTACATATAGCACATGAGATAATTCGGAATATATAAGTTTTCTTTGAATTATCCTTCTTTTAAGGTATGATTATCCTCAATAAAGGTATGAAGAATAAAAAAGCAGTGGAACGTATAAGCAGTATGGAGGAGATCTTTGACAGGTCTTCTGAGCTTATAGCCCGGCTTGAGGAACAGATCTCGGAGTTTGAGAGATTACAGTCAGACATTCAGAAACTTGAAGCATACTATACAAGCAAAGACTGGAAGAATGATCTGAGGCTTGATGAGACCGGCGGGCTTCCGGAGGGTCTCAAAAGAGGGGTTCTTTCGGAGGACGGCATCTATGATCTGCTCGAAAAGAACAAGGAACTGCTGTCCAGATTAAAAGAGGACGGACAGGCGTAAAGCCTTGATAATACGGCACTGTAACATTGTTACACCCTTATTTGCGAAGCAAATGACACCGCTGACAGGAGGTGCGGCTATGAAGATCTACGATATCTCACAGGAAGTTTTCGGATGCGCTGTTTATCCGGGAGATCCTTCCCCGGAGAGATTCGAAATGCTGAAGATCAGCGACGGCGCGGTATGCAATCTGACCGCTTTCAAGATGTGCGCCCACAACGGAACACATGTCGACGCGCCTCATCATTTCATAGATGAGGGTAAGACACTTGAACAGGTCGACATGAAGAGATTCATCGGTTATGCCTATGTCGCCTCTCATGAAGGTGATATGACGGCAGAAGATGCCAAAGAGATAGTCAGAAGGGCAAAAGAGGCTGCGTCAGCTTCCCGGAATACTGACTGTGACTGCTTCAACAGGATCCTCGTTAAGGGCAATTCCACGGTTACCGAAGAAGCAGCGAAGGTTTTCGCTGACAGTAATATATTGCTTTACGGAAACGAATCGCAGACGGTAGGACCTCTGGATGCTCCGATGGCGGTTCACCTGATAATGCTCGGAGCTGAGATCGTGCTCCTTGAGGGCATAAGACTGGGTGAAGTCTGTGACGGAGTGTATTTCCTGAATGCCGCGCCGCTCAATCTCGGCGGGGCGGACGGGGCTCCGTGCAGAGCGGTCCTTTTGTCGTTCTAAAAAACGTGACAGAATAAAGATATGGAAGATTACAAATTAACAGACTACATTACACCTGAAGAATATATGGCGATGAGAAAGATCGTCGGTTGGAGCGAGTTTCCGCTTGAACAGGCTGCTGAAGGATTGAAGAATTCTTTTATCCTGGTATGTTTTCGAGTTGACGGAAAGCCTGTTGCGATCGGCAGGGCAGTGTCAGACCGCGGCTATGTTGTTTATATAGCTGATGTTATAGTTGTTCCGGAATGCCAGGGAAAAGGGCTTGGCAGAGCGGTAATGAATACCCTCATGGAGAAGATCAAAGATTCAATGAAGCCCGGATACAGGATCATGATCAGCCTTCTTGCCGCAAAGGGCAAAGAGGAATTCTATAAGAAATTCGGCTTTGTTGACAGACCTAATGAAGACTTTGGATGCGGCATGCACCAATGGCTGGAAGGATGATACAGACCATAATTATGAATATGGTTAACATTCGATAAACAAGTTGCGGAAATGTGGAAACCAACCAAATTGATAGTATAATTAACTTAAATATTTTTAATCTATCAGAAGGTGTTTGAATGGATTATAAAATTCTCCTTGAGAGCTTTAACGGTGTGGCCGCTGTTCTTGCGGTCAATCTTAATGTTGAGCAGGGAGACGGCAGATATACGGTGGTTGACGGCAACGACGCATATAAGAGAACTGTCGTTAAGTCCATTGAAGAGTTTGAGACCAACGTGCCTTATACAAGGTATATCATGCAGTCCTCGAACTTTGAGTCTTTGTGCGACACCGTTGCGAATACCGGCAAGCCGGTTCACACCTATTTTGATATCGAGTTATACAATGCCTGGATGGAGGTATTTTATATGCCTCTCAAATCCGACGATCCTAACGTAAAGCTGATCTTCTTCTCTTATGAGATGAATCCCAAGGCAGATGTCGATAAGCTTGTCGATATCTCATCGGAGACTGCCTCCAATGTTATCAAGACATGCTTAAGGCTCCGCGAGACAACTGATTTCCAGCAGTCCATGGATTCCGTTGTAGCCGACATCCGTGTTCAATGCGGAGCAAAGCGTTGCAGCATCCTTCTAACTGATTTTGAGAAGAGGGAATATACACTCCTCAGCGAGGACTATGGAAATGATCCCGATCAGAGACCATTGCCCGATTTCCTTAATGAGGATTTCTACAGAGTCATAGAGACCTGGCCCAGACTTATCGACAAGAGCAATTGTTTTGTTATCTCAAGTGAGAAGGATATGGAAGAGGCTCATAATATCGCTCCCGAATGGATTGATTCACTGAAGAGCGATAATGTAAAGACGATAGTCATATATCCTCTCAGATCTGATAACAGGACCATCGGATATATTTGGGCCGGCAATTTTGATCCGGAGAAATCCCTTATGATCAAGGAGACACTGAGTCTTACATCTTTTATCCTGTCTGCCGAGATCGCTAACGAATTGAACATCCGTAAGATGAAGATAATGAGTTCAACTGACCTCCTGACCGGCGTTTACAACCGTAATGCCATGAACAACAGGATCAGTGAGGATGTCAGCGGAGATAATGAGATTTCAAAGCCTTTCGGTGTATTCTTCATCGATGTAAACGGGCTTAAGACCATCAACGATACACAGGGACACCTTGCGGGTGATAATCTTCTCAAAGATGTTGCTTCCGCACTCAAGGAGATCATGGGCAAGCAGTACGAGATATACCGTGTAGGTGGCGATGAGTTTCTGGTCATTACTCCTAAGACAAATGCGGCAGAATTCCTTAAGCTTGAGAAAGCACTTAAGGAGAATTGCGAGCGCCCGAACAGGGCACATTTCGCAGTCGGTTCATGCCACAGTGATGAACATGATGACGTTCGTAAAGCGATGCAGATAGCTGATGCCAGAATGTATGACATCAAGGAAGAATACTATTCAAGGCATCCGGAATACGAATGGCATAACAAGCCTGTCTGACAGCTCAGAATTCAGTCAGATCCCATTTCTTCGGAAGATATTTGCCCTCTCCGTCAATTATCGTGAAGGAGTTGGACTTTGAATTCCAGGTCTTGAAGTCACGCTCTGTAAGTGAGCCGTACCATGAATCCTGTGCTATGACATTGTTAGCGCAAAGATAGATGTAATATCCTTCATCGCCGCCTAAGATCTGGAAAGCGCCGATATCGGAATGCCAGACATAAACATCGGTAAACTTGGTCGCGTTTGAACCGTCATTGAATCCGATAAGCAGTTCTTTTGTGCCGTCTTTGTCGAGATCAACGAGGAGATAACCGATCTGTTTATTAGGGTCTTTTGTCTTAAGATCCTTTGCAATGTGGACATCATAAGACTTGTCCATGTTTGCCCATCCGGTCTTTACGCCTTCGCTGTAATAATCCAGTGTCATCTGGTACCAGTCCTTCGGTGCGTTAGAACAGCCTGAGAACAGCGTGAGAGCAGACGCTAACATAATTACAACCAATACAGTTGATAAGACTCTTTTCATAGATTTGTACCCCTTATTCTTAAATGTAAGAATAATTTTACTTTATTTCCGGTCCGTTTTCCAGTCCGGCCGGCTCTGATTCAGCTACAGCTTCAGCAACGGCTTTAGCGTCTGCTTTAGCTTCAGTCTTAGCTTCGGCTTCAGTTTCAGCGGGCTGCCTTTGGGGCGCGGGGGCACCTATCCTTAATTCGTATTCTTCCTTCGGCATCGGCTTTGCATAGTAATATCCCTGGATCATGTTACAGCCTTCTGCAGCAAGGAAATCAACCTGGGCCTGATCTTCAACGCCTTCGGCAACGGTCGTCATATTGAGTTTTCTCGCAAGCTGCAGTGCCTCGGAAACGACGATCTCAGCTCTGTCATTGTCGTTCTCGCCTCTGAAGAAACCCGCATCGAGCTTCAGGATATCAAGCGGCATATCCTTCAGGGAATTAAGGGAGGAGTAGCCTGAACCGAAATCGTCCATGGATACGAGGAAACCGTATTCCTTGAGCTTCCTGATAGTCGCGAGCATAACTTTCTTGTCATCGAAGAATGCGCTCTCAGTAAGCTCGATCTCGATCAGATCGCGGGGCGCGCCCTCTTTGTCGATAATGTCTTTTATCTGGTCTGCAAGGTTTGTCTCCGCGAAATGAGCGCGTGATACATTGACTGATATGGGTACACATTTTTTGCCCTCATCAAGCCATTTCTTCTGGTCCCTTGCGACGTGGGTGAGCATATAGTGGTCGATCTCGGTTATGAATCCGCTGTTCTCGAAAATAGGAATAAACCTGCCCGGAGCAACAAATCCCAGATCCGGAGAATCCCATCTGATAAGGGCTTCCGCACCCATGAGCTCGTTCGTGCGAGGATCATATTTAGGCTGGTAATATACCTTGAATTCCTCTTTCTCAACAGCTTCCCTTTGCCTCTCGGTGACCTTATCCGCCCAGATCGTATCCTCGACAAGCTTCTGGTCAAAGAAAGCGATGCCCGAATCATCATTGTCTTCAAGTGTCATGCGTGCGGTAGATGCATTGTTATAAAGCAGATCGATATCAGCCTTCTTCCTGATCTTCGGATCTACCATGTATACGCCGGCCTGGAACTTGAAGTCATGGTCGCCGCCGATAGTCTCGAGAGTCTTGATTATCCTGTCAAGTTTGGCTCTTGCAGAAGCCTCGTCTGTTACTTTCATGAGAATCGGGAAATTGGAAGCAGTGCTGTGCGCGCACAGTTCGTTTTTCTCAAGGTAAGCATTGATGGTCATCCAGATGTTCTTTAATGTCTGCTCACCAAGATCGACAGAGTGACAGAGCACGTAATTCCTGTAACCGACAAAAGAAAGGCTTACGATAGCATACTGTGTATTGCCTCTGCGCTTCTTCAGCAGTTCCTGGCTCTTTAAAGCGAACCAGAACCAGTTGCGGCTGCCGGTGATGTTGTCCCTGAATACGATCTTCCTCATATTCCTGTTGTTTCTGTGAGTCCTGATTATGTTGGAAACGAGGAGTATAAAGATAAGTATGACAAGAAGATATGCAGAGAAGAAATTAAGCGAGAAATATCCTACGTCATTAATTGAAAGATCGAGATGTGTTTTGAAGGCGATAGATTCCTTGCCGTCCCTGACCTTGAAAGAGGTCCAGTAGGGAATATAGTTAATCTCGTGATTTTCGAGATTCTTATAAAAATCCAGAGGACCGTGGAGGAGGATCTCAATTATATCCGGCTTTACAACATCCTCTTCCACGATGATCATATTGCCTTCTTTGTCCGGGTAATAGAGATACGCGTAATCTTCTTCCTCATCCTTCATAAGAAAAGATATTGTTACGGATGATGTCTTGTTAACATCACCGGACGCGTATTTGTCCAGAATAGCTGTCGGTTCAGAATTTGCGCGGAGAATAGTTTTGTTGTTATTGAAAACGATACAGTCATAACCCTGCTCTTTGAAATAACTGAGGAGCTGGTCAGAAGATCCTTCCTGTGCCGTATCATATAACTCAGCATAATGAGACACCTTCTCGGTCTCTGCTCTTGCCTTGAGGGTCGATGAATACTCCGAGAATGTCTCAAATGATATGGAGATCACCCCTATTGAAATAATAAAGATAATCGTATAAAGGAAAAGCGGAATCGCTATCCAGTTTCTCGGAAGCTTGTATCTCTGTTTAACTCTGCTCATTATAATTCTCCATCCCTTGAACGCTCTGCCTGCATTATAGCACGCAATAAATATGAGTCATCGCCTGCGCGCGATAATTAAGAATTATTTAAGGATAAGCCCGAATATGCATTTTACGACAGAAAACATACCATTCACGTCGTGTTCCGTTTTATCCTGAACACCGATGATAGAATCGCATGGAAATCAGTAAATGGAGGGGAAAGAATATGGCTAAAGAATTATCAACACAGGCAAAATGGAAGCCCTGGAAGGGCGTGCTCTTATTTGTCATAGCATTCGCATGGCTTATCATCGGAAGCATCGCATCTGTTTTTACGGGAACATTTTCAACACTTGTCATCCAGATAGGATTTTTGGTCATTGCTGTTGCGGCATGCCTTATCAATAAAACTCCGCTGAAAGAAGTTTTCCCGGTCGGCAAGATCACGGCAAGAGATTTCTTCGGAACAATTCTTATGTGGATGGGCGCTCTTCCTTTGGGACTCTTAAGCGCAGTTGCTGTAGGAAAGATCATGCCGCAGACGTTCGAGAATGTGACATCAGGTTTAACTGAAATCACAACAGCGAGTGTAGTCATCGGCTTCATCTCTGCTGTGCTCTGTCCGCCGATCTGCGAAGAAGCGATCATGAGAGGCGCTGTATTAAGCAACTTCAGAGGAGTAAAGAAGGATTGGATAATCGTTGTCGTTATCGGCATCATGTTCGGAATCCTTCACACAGATCCGGTAAGATTCCTTAACACTTCACTCATGGGCGGATGTCTTGCATATCTCATGGTAAAGCGCAATAACTTCATCCTTCCTGCGATCTTCCACTTTATCAATAATATGGTAACCATCGGTCTCAGCATGTTAAGTACAATGTCAGCACAGCAGGAGGGAGTAACAATTACCGCATCGGAATCAACAGCTGCTGCGATCGATGCTCTGCCTTCACTGATGCTGTTCGCTTGCTTAAGCCCTATGCTGCTTGTCCTTGGCGTACATCTTATCAAGCGTCAGGTTGAGATCTCTGAAGGCAAAGAAAAGAGCGGCATGAAGCTCGGCGCGAAGATAGGTATCTCGGTAATTCCTTGTGTACTTCTTCTCGGCGGCGGAATAGCACTGACGGTAATGTCAATGAACGTTTGAAAATAGAGGAATAGAAAAAACAAAGGCTGTCTCGTATGGTGTGTTATCACCGGGCGGGACAGCCTTATTGTTTGCTTCTGAACGGTTAGTTTTTTTGACAGCTTTTTGGGACTGAAATGTTGATGAAAAAGTTGATTTTTCTGGATATTCAACTTTTTTAACAGGTTTTGCGACTGAAAATGTTGATAAAAAAGTTGAATATTTTTACAGGGTAAGACTCATGTGTTAAGCAGCACCAGGGATTTAAACTTGACAATGTAAAGATTGCATCTATAATCAATGTTGACAGTGTAAAGATTAGAGGCATCTGATGAGAAAGAAGATTATGATAATTGCAGTTTGTGTTCTTGTGGTCCCTGTATTGCTATTTATAGTGTGGGCCATTATGAGTCCTGGAAAGATCAGACAGTATACTGAAGCAAACAGTCTGTCTGAGAAGTTTGTCATGGATATCAATGGAGCCCCTAACGGCTTTTTCATCAACAGCAGGAATATAAATAATCCTGTTCTGCTGTTAGTGTCGAGCGGTCCCGGAACTGACGATTACGTTTTTACCGACAAGTATAAGGATATGCATCTTGAGGATGAATTCACCATGGTCTATTGGGACTACCGTTATATGGGAATCGCTTATAACGGAAAGATTGATGTTGACAGTGTAAATATTGACAATCTGCTTGACGATACTTATGCAGTAACCGAATATCTGAAGGAGCGTTTCAATAAGGATAAAATCTATATCATAGGATTTTCGGGAGGGACGCATATCGCGTTAAGAGAAGCAGCGAGACACCCGGAGAACTATCATGCTTATATCGGAATGGCTCAGTGTGTTACTGATTCTTATGAGAATGACACGTTGATGTATAACTTCATGAAGGGTGTTTTCGAGAGTAAAGGTGATAAGAAAAGACTTAAGAAACTTGAGGATTCTGTTAACCATCTTGACGGTGGTAACATTAAATGCAAAGACTGGTATGCCTATGTGAATCTTCTTCATGATGCAGGCGGTGGAACGATTCTTAACAAGTCTGAGTTTGAGGGAGTCGTACTGCCGATAATTACATGCAATTGTTATACGATAACTGAGAAGATCAATTATGTTGTCGGAATGAAGAAATACCGCACGACACCGCTTGCAGAAGAATTGAATGATCATGATTACAGAAAGAGTATTACAAGTTTTGATCTGCCGGTATTCTTTATCAGCGGTGAATATGATTATAATTGTCCATGGGAACTGGTTGAGGATTATTGGGGGATCATTGAGGCTCCGCAGAAAGGATTTTATAAAATATCTGATTCTGCACACAGTCCCTTGTGGGAGAATCCTGATGCTGTTTATGATGCAATGGTAGAGATAAAGGAGATGACATTAGATGGCTGACGCTTATCATCACGGGAATTTAAGACATGCGCTTATTGATGCCGGAATAAAGATCATCAACGATTATGGCGAGGAGAGCTTATCGCTCAGGAAAGCTGCTGCAATGTGCAATGTCTCGCATGCTGCACCGTATGCACATTTTAAGGATAAGGAAGAGCTGATCGAGGCCATCAAGAATGATGTCACTGAAAGGTTCATGCAGGAGCTTGAATCTGCAGTGGAGGGCAGGGCTAGTGCCGATGAGGCTATCATTGCGATGGGTAGAACTTATGTGACTTTCTTCAGCAAAAATCCGGATTACTTTGTTTTTCTTTTTGGAAAGCAGAATATTAAAGCGCATTTGAAAATGGATAAGGAATACAAAAATGATTATCCGCCGTTTCTGCTCCTGCGCAGGATGTATCTGAAGCACCTTGAGGAAAACGGGCTTGAGAAGACTGCCGAAGAGCAGGAGATAGATATTATCAAGATCTGGTCGATCGTCCACGGCATGGCTTCGATCGCATGTATGAAAGGCGTTAAGTCATCTGTCGACTGGAATGATATCGACGAACGTCTGCTTGTCTGATCGTGAGACGCAACCGAGATTCAGTCCGGCATTCTTTTATAGACCGTGCCGTCAAAGTCCGATAATGCATAGATATATTCGTCGGTTCCTTTTATACTCCACACATACATCGGATCGATCGCGTTATCCGTGGTTCCGCTGTATACCGTTTTGCCAAGCAGTTTCTTCTTGTCTGTGCCCGAAAAAGTGTTGCTGTAATCAGCTTTGTATGACACGCCGTCGATGGTAATGGTGTCAAATTCGCTTCCGCTGAATGTGCCTATGGTATGGTTAAAGTCATAGTAGATCTTCGCGGCTCCTGCTGTCAGCGTTAAGATAATTGCGAATGGAATTATCATGGCAAGAACACGCTTTTTGCCGCCGGCTTTTATCCCAAGTATCATTAAGACTATTCCGGGAGCCAAAACAGCCGCTGCGAAAAATAACAGGATAAATAACAAGCTAAAAGAAACCATGATAATTCCCCAATTATAATTTCGAGAAGATACTTGGCTTGTTCTCTTCAGCCCTGTGGATCTCAGCAATCATACGCATGTGTTTCTCTCTGTTACGGTCTGCAACGAATTTGCCTAGAATAAGCAGGCCTGTGGTTACGACCACTGGAGCAATACGGAAGCATCCAACAATGGCATTCGCCGTGTCTGCGTCCATCTTTCCTTCACCGACGATCATATAAAAATACATATTGGCTATCACATACACTATTAACATCAGAACAAATACGATCGGAGCCGTAATTACAAACGGTTTGTAGAATCTGAAAAAAGATACGTCGCTGCTCATTTTCCGTCTCATTTAAGTATAGTTTTATTATAGATCTTCAAAAAGAATATATCCGCCGTTTCCGTCTTCTCTGATCTCAAGATCATTAAGTGATGCGCCGAGCATCATGTCGCGTGTATAGGTGCCTTTCACTTCATGATCCCTGCCTTCGTTATCCGTTACCGTAAAGTTCAGAGTAAGGCAGAACTGCTTTCCCACAATTGCTTTGTTTAAGAACATTAATTCATTATATTCCAGATTAAACAACTCGCCTTTCTTTATCGTGCTTTTATCAGCATTCTCGACCCCGCCGACAAATGCTGATTCCCCGTCGATCACGACTTCATATGAGATGGCTGTTATATTCTCCGCGTTGCAGATCAGACCGACCGTAACTTCGGGGAGCTCATAATGGATGCCGGATGATCCCCAAGTCTCATAGCTGCCTGACTTGATATAGGAAGGCGTATAGATATCCCTGTTCTTTGTGTCGACAGCTCTCAGGAATTCGGGCTGGTCCATTATCCCACCGGTATGACGTATCATGAGATAATTGTCCGCTATGTCCTCGTAAAGAGTATAGACCCGTGTGTCCTTGTCATTATCCGTGTAACCGATGCATTCCCTGACAGAGTCGTTGGACATCTTACCGTTCAGACCGCCGAAATAAGAATATGTTCTGCCGTTATAACTGAAAAGTGTCTCGCCCTGATCAGTGTCATATCTGCTCCCGATCTGTTCCGCGTTGGCAGGGAGGTCCAGGCTTCCGCTGTCTCTGCCATTGAAAAGTGAACAGCCTGAAAGCAATACCGCTGCGCACAGACTCAATACCAATACCTTATTCTTTTTCATTTTCCCATTCCTCTTATTTCCATATTTATTCGTCTTTGATCATTACCTTTATTTCATCTTCTGTACTTTCCGGAGCTCTATCGTTGGTTGCGTATACATAGACAGTCGCGAATCCGTTTGCTTTTGTTATGGTCACGCTCGAACCGTCTTCCGAGATCACGCCTTCAGCGTCGGTTATACCTGTGATCCTCCGCTCGTCGTAATTCGAAAAGTACGCGAGATCGTCAATATAAAGTGTTTCTCCGGTCCCGCAAACGATTCCCGTTTTCTCTTTTATATGCGCACAGCGCCTGGTATAGTCCCATGCCCCGTATATCATAAGAAAGATCATCACGGCAGACAGTGTCAGGATCGAACCTGTTACGATCAATGCTGTCAGGAGCTTTCTGTTCATATTCTGATCCTCCGTATCCCCTGATGAGGTAATCATACACCCTGCAAATTTGTTTTGCAACAAAAATTTATCGAATTACAATAAAATTTTGTCGTTTATCCGAATTGCACGCTTTTGATAATCAGGACAGGATTTTTACATAAAAACAATGAAAATCAGGGAGACAGTCAGATTAATGTATTAGAATATCCGTAAAGTTAGCATAAGTTAACTCATTGATATTTGAAGCAGACAGGAGGTTTTCTCATGAGTAATGTATATGATTTCACGGTTAAGGACAGAAAAGGAAATGATGTCAGTCTGGGTGATTACAAGGGCAAGGTTCTCCTTATAGTCAATACGGCAACAGGATGCGGCTTCACACCCCACTATGAGCCTCTTGAAGCGATGTATAAAGAACTGAAAGACAAGGGATTTGAGATCCTTGATTTTCCGTGCAACCAGTTCGCGAACCAGGCTCCGGGTTCCAATGACGAGATCCAGCAGTTCTGCACGGTCAAGTTCGGAACGGAGTTTCCGAGATTTGCGAAGATCGACGTAAACGGTGAGACGGCAGATCCTTTATTTGCTTATCTCGCGACAGAGAAGCCTTTTGAGGGATTCGGCAAAGGCCTGAAGAATGCCGCTCTCAATAAGTTTGCGGCTTCCAATAATAAGAAGTATGGAGATAAAGCATATATCAAGTGGAATTTCACCAAATTCCTTATAGACAGGGAAGGCAATGTTATTTCCAGGTTTGAACCGACCGTAGATATGGAAGAAGTTAAAGCTGCTGTTATCGAAGCTCTTGCTTAAGTTGTTTTCGAAAGGTTAACAATATCGAAAAAAGCGATGTGTATAATCAGTTAAAAGGAGACTTAAGATTATGCAGCAGCGCAAAGGCATTTCCATCCTGGGATACGGATGTATGAGATTTACAAAGAGCGGAACTTCCATCGACTTCGAAAAGGCCGATAAGGAGTTCATGCGCGCTTTTGAACTCGGAGTCAATTACTATGACACCGCGTATATCTACCCGGGAAGTGAGGATGTAGTCGGCCGTATCATCGAGAAGAACGGCATAAGGGATAAGATCAATCTTGCGACCAAGCTTCCACAGTATCTTATCAAGAACCGCGCAGGCCTTGATAAGTATTTCGATGAGGAGCTGAAGCGGTTAAGAACGGATTATATCGATTACTATCTGATGCATCATATGACCGATCTTGCCCAGTGGGAAAAGCTTAAAGCGATCGGAATAGAAGAATGGATCGCGGAGAAAAAGAAGAGCGGTCAGATCAGGAACATCGGTTTTTCGTTTCACGGTGACACGGATACTTTCAAGAGTATCCTGAATGCATATGACTGGGATTCATGTCTCGTCCAGTATAACTATTTCGATGAATATACACAGGCCGGACGTCCCGGTATCAAAGCCGCGGCGGAAAAAGGCCTGAAGGTGTTCATAATGGAACCGTTAAGGGGCGGCAAGCTGGTAGATCTGCTGCCTGAGAAGGCAAAGCGCGAGATCGCCAATGAGCATCACAAAAGGACGCCGGCCGAGTGGGCATTCAGATGGCTCTGGGACCAGCCTGAGATCACCTGTGTTCTGTCAGGAATGAACTCTATCGAAATGATCGAGGAGAACTGCCGGATCGCTTCGGAGGCGAAGACCGGGGATTACGGTCCTGAAGAGAAAGCTTTTATCGAGAAGATAAAGTCATATATCATCGAGAGCACCAAGGTAAACTGCACCGGCTGCAGGTATTGCATGCCGTGCCCGAGGGGTGTTGACATCCCTGCGATCTTCTCCTGTTATAACCATATGTATTCCGAGAACAAGAGTTCCGGAAGGCTTGAATATTTCCAGACAGTCGCTTTGAGGATGACACCCGCCGACGCGTCACTCTGCGTCCGGTGCGGCAAGTGTGAGCAGCACTGCCCTCAAAGCATTCCAATCAGGGAAAAGCTCAAGGAAGCAGATAAGAACCTGCGTCCCGGGTGGCAGAAGATCTACCTTAAGGTTGCCAAGAGTGTCATGGTGGGGAAGAAAAATAAGAACGGCTGATATCCGTTAAACAGAATTAAAACCTAATGAAACGTGACTTCTTTTTGAATTACAGGCTCCGCTGATTGTTTTTGACATCCATAGATGTTACTGTATGCTTGATAGTTCTGAGTGCGGAAGGGCATGTCCTGACGCGGAAGGCTTTAAGTAAATTTTCTATACTTAAAATGCTTCAGAACCTTGTTTGCCTTAAAGGGGCGAAAGGAGGTCAAATGGAGACGAGAGTTGCTATTATCGGCATTATTGTCGAGAATCCCGAATCAGTTGCGCAGATCAACGAGATCCTTCATGATGTGAGGGATTATGTTGTCGGAAGGATGGGTATTCCGTACCGTGAGAGGAATATCTCCATAATCAGCGTCGTTGTCGATGCGCCCGAGAATCTGATAAGTTCGGTATCCGGCAAACTCGGCATGCTCGACGGCGTTTCAGCAAAGATAACGTATTCGAGACTTGCCAAGAATGACTGATATCCAAAACATAGTTCAAAAGCTGACAGATACCGGTGATCTGACGCGTGATGAGATCATCTGTCTTCTCGAAAAAAGGACCCCGGAGCTTCAGGCTTTGCTTGCTGAAAAGGCTTCGGCAACCGCAAGAAAGTACTACGGCAACAAGGTCTTTGTCAGAGGCCTTATCGAGTTTACCAACTACTGCAGGAACGACTGTTACTACTGCGGTATTAGGTGCGGCAATAAGAATGCGTCACGGTACAGACTCACCGAAGATGAGATCGTTGAATGCGCGTCGCGCGGATATGATCTGGGCTTCAGGACGATAGTGCTGCAGGGCGGAGAGGATGCTTACTTTTCCGATGAGAAGATCATCAGCATCATCCGCTCGATCAAAAACGCACATCCCGACTGTGCCGTCACGCTTTCGATCGGCGAGAAGAGCTATGAATCTTATAAAGCTTTTTTCGATGCCGGGGCAGACAGATATCTGTTAAGGCACGAGACGGCAGATCCTGAACACTATGGAAAGCTCCATCCGTCGAACCTCTCGGCAGAGAACAGACAGCAGTGCCTGTATAACCTGAAGAAGATAGGTTTCCAGACGGGCGCGGGATTCATGGTAGGGTCACCTTATCAGACATCGGGGAACATTGCAGACGACCTGCTGTTCCTCAAAAAACTCGATCCCGAGATGATCGGAATAGGACCTTTCATTCCGCATAAAGACACGGCCTTTGCTGGTGAGAAGGCAGGCGGGCTGGATCTTACGCTGTATCTGCTGAGCATAATAAGACTGATGCATCCGGCTGTATTGCTGCCTGCGACCACGGCGCTCGGAACGGTCGATCCGAGAGGAAGAGAACAAGGTATCCTTGCAGGCGCGAATGTCGTTATGCCGAATCTGTCACCCATAGGCGTAAGGAAGAAATACGACCTGTACGACAACAAGATCTGCACCGGCGAAGAAGCCGCCGAATGCATGAACTGTCTGAAGAACAGGATAAGCAGTATAGGTTACGAGATCGTCACCGACAGGGGCGATAACATCAAATATTTGAATAAAAGAAACTCAATGAAAGAAGGTAAATAACATGTACGATCCCAAATCAATGAAAGCAGAAGAATTTATCGATGACGCAGAGATACTGGAATCTCTGAAGTACGCCGATGAGAACAAGAGCAACGTAGAAGTTGTCGACGCGATCCTCGAAAAAGCAAGAGAACGCAAGGGCCTCTCACATAGAGACGCATCCGTTTTGCTCGCCTGTGACATTCCCGAAAAGAACGAGGAGATCTACGCTCTTGCCGAGCAGATCAAGAAGGACTTCTACGGTAACAGGATAGTTCTTTTCGCGCCTTTATACCTTTCGAATTATTGCATCAACGGATGCATTTACTGCCCTTACCACGGCAAGAACAAGAGCATTCCGAGAGTCAAGCTCACCCAGGACCAGATCAGGGATGAAGTTATTGCCCTGCAGAACATGGGACACAAGAGACTTGCGATCGAGGCAGGTGAGGATCCGGTAAACAATCCCATCGAATACATCCTTGAGAGCATTAAGACCATCTATTCGATCAAGCATAAGAACGGCGCGATCAGACGTGTAAATGTCAACATCGCTGCAACGACGGTCGAGAACTACAGAAAGCTTCACGAAGCAGGTATCGGCACATATATACTCTTCCAGGAGACATATCATAAAGCTTCTTACGAAGTGCTCCATCCGACAGGACCGAAGCATGATTACGCATATCACACCGAAGCCATGGACAGAGCCATGGAAGGCGGTATCGATGACGTAGGTCTCGGTGTTCTTTTCGGTCTCGACAAGTACCGTTACGAGTTCGCCGGCATCCTCATGCACGCTGAGCACCTTGAGGCTGTTCACGGCGTTGGTCCCCACACGATCTCCGTTCCGAGACTCTGTCCTGCGGACGATATCGACGTAAATGATTTCTCCAACGCGATTGATGATGATACATTCGCGAAGATCGTTGCATGCATCAGGATCGCCGTTCCTTATACCGGCATGATCGTCTCGACACGTGAATCACAGAAGTCCAGAGAGCGCGTTCTGCACCTCGGAATCTCCCAGATCTCAGGCGGTTCGAGAACATCCGTCGGAGGCTACACGCATGAGGAAAGAGTTGATGAGACAGCTCAGTTCGATGTATCTGATACGCGTTCTCTTGATGAGGTCATGAAGTGGCTTATCGACATGGATTACGTTCCGTCTTTCTGCACTGCATGTTACCGTGAAGGCAGGACCGGCGACAGATTCATGGCGCTCTGCAAAGCTAAGCAGATCCAGAACTGCTGCCTGCCGAATGCACTTATGACACTCAAGGAATACCTTATGGATTATGCTTCTCCCGAGACACGTGAAGTCGGCGAAAAGCTTATCGAGAAGAATATTCCTGATGTAACAAATGAGAAAGCACGCGCGGTTCTCCGTGACAGACTCGTAGCTATCGAGAACGGAGAGCGCGACTTTAGATTCTGATATTGGTGATTAATATGGAACGCACACACATCGCTTTTTTCGGACGGCGCAACGCAGGCAAATCAAGCCTCGTAAACCGTTTCACTTCCCAGGATCTTTCTATCGTTTCTGATGTGGCCGGAACAACTACCGACCCCGTCAGAAAGACGATGGAGCTTCTTCCGCTGGGGCCTGTTGTAATAATCGACACTCCAGGTATCGACGATGAGGGAACGCTTGGCAGCCAGAGGATAGCGAGAAGCTTAAGAGTGATCGATGAGACTGATATCGCGATTCTCGTCATCGACGGAAGTATCGGAATGGGTGAAGACGAGAAAACTCTTTTAAATGAGTTTGTTAAGCGCAAGATCCCGCACCTTGTGGTCGTGAACAAGAGCGACCTTAATGTTGCGGAGATTCCCGAAGGCGCAATGACTGTCAGTGCCCTGAACAACGAAGGCATTGAAGAACTCAAAGAAAGGGTTGCCGTTATTATCAGGGAGCGCAAAGTCCGTCCGCTGGTATCAGATCTTGTGGAAGAAGGCGATCTGGTCATCCTTGTTGTTCCCATAGATAAGTCAGCGCCCAAGGACAGACTTATCCTCCCGCAGCAGATGGTCATCCGCGACCTTCTGGGCAAGGGCGCAATCCCTGTCGTCGTAAAGGATACTGAACTCGATATCGCTCTTTCCAAGGTCGGTAAAGTCAGAATGGTCATTACCGACAGCCAGGCCTTCGGCAAAGTATCGAAAATAGTTCCTGCTGATATTCCGCTGACATCATTTTCGATCCTTATGGCAAGGTTCAAGGGAATACTTGACCAGTCGATTGAAGGCGCGAACATGCTCGATAAACTGGAGGACGGCGCTAAGATCCTTATCAGCGAAGGCTGCACGCATCACCGTCAGTGCGAAGACATCGGGACCGTAAAGCTTCCGAACTGGGTCAGGGAATACACCGGAAAAGATTTTGAGTTTGCATTCACTTCGGGTTTGGAATTTCCTTCTGATCTCTCCTCATATGATCTTGTCATTCACTGCGGAGCCTGTATGCTCGGCGAGACAGAAGTCGCGAGCCGTTACATGAAGGCCGGGGAACAGGGGATCCCGATGACCAATTACGGTATTGCGATCGGAAAGATGAAGGGAATACTGGACAGGGTCATAAGATTTAACTGAAAACCGGCACTTTAACAATGTTACAAAGGCTCAGAATACGGTCTTCGGACTTATTTCAGATCGAATGAGTTATAATTGTCGGCATGGTACTGCCTGATTACAAAAACTCAATCGCGAATATGCCGAATTCCGTACTGAAGTATTTCGGCGTGGAGACAGTGGGAGACACGCTGCCTGTTTTCGACGGGCTTCTTCAAAAGCAATACAAAAACGTCGTTGTCCTTTTGCTCGACGGACTGGGTGTAAGCACTATATGTGAGCATCTCAAAGAGGACGGTTCGTTCAGGACGCATCTTAAGTGTGAATACAGTTCGACGTTCCTTTCGACCACAGTTGCAGCTACCACCTCGGCACTGAGCGGACTTCAGCCGTGCGAACACGCTTGGCTCGGATGGGACTGCTATTATCCGCAGATCGATAAGACGGTCACTGTTTTCCTGAATACGGTCACCGGCACCGGAGAGCCTGCGGCAGATTACAACGTCGCCACTAAATTCACTCCGTATGTAAACGTTATCGAGAGGCTCAATAAAGCAGGTCACAAGGCTTATGCGGTATCTCCTTTTGTCGCGCCGAATCCGCAGAGCTTCGAGGAGATAATCTCACACGTTAAGATGCATCGCAGCGAGCCCGGACAGAAATACATCTATGCATACTGGCCTTCTCCGGATGATGTCCTTCACCGCTTTGGAGGCGGATCTAAAGAAGTCTTTGATAACATGAAATACCTTGAAGACAATGTAAGCGCGCTTGCAGAAGAATTGGAAGACACGCTTCTTGTTGTCACTGCCGATCACGGTCATATCAACTCGGAGAGCGTATTTCTCAGGGATTATCCTGACATTACCGAATGCCTTGAGAGGATTCCTTCATTTGAACCCCGCGCGCTTAATCTTTTCGCGAAAAAAGGCAGGGAGAAGGATCTTGAGGAAAGGTTCAACAGCAGATTCGGCGATAAGTTCGTCCTGATGCCAAAGGAAGAAGTATTGGAAAGAAAGCTTCTCGGAACTGGAAAAGAGCATCCATCGTTCCGCGGCATGCTTGGAGATTATCTTGCGATCGCCGTCAGCGATCTGTCGATCTATTATACTGATGAGCCGCCTTTGAAGTCGGTCCATGCAGGCATGACCAAAGAAGAGATGACGATACCATTCATCGTTTACGGCGAAAAGTAATAAGGTTACTGGTTTTTCTTTCCGGCGATCCTTTCAGCGACCGCATAAACGGCATATTCGATTATAAGTATCACTGTAAGAAGCACTGCAAGTCCCGCTAAGTAAAATTTCTCTTCCGTAAGGCCTGCTATCAGCGAAAGCGGGGAATCCTGCGTGGGATACATGAGAAACATATAATTCTGACCGGCCTTTACATCCAGAATATATATCGGAGGCACAGTCAAAAGAAGGAAAAGGTACGGGTACCAGAAATGCCTGAAAGTCACGTGCGCTTTCCGCTTCATCAGGAAGACCAGCGGAATAAAGACTGTTAACGAGTGAGTCAGAAAGCACAGGAGCGATATGACTGACCAGAAAGGTCTGTATGTCCAGTCCGGAAAAAGAAGCGCGGCGGCTGACCCGGGCATGATGAGTATAAGCGATATCTCCGCAAAGAAAGCTTGTATCCTGCCGCGTGTGTAGGATGCCGCGAGATTGACAAAGATCCCGAGATTGCACAGGTGAAGCGGCAGAAAACTCATAATGTCTCCGCCTTCCTTTACGAGCAGGATGTCCTGTACAGTCTCGCCGATCAGAACGGCGACAGACAGTATGCGTGCCGCTTTTACCGCCTGCCTGTCCGTACTCCTCCGTAAGATGAGAAGCCCTGCAATTACTGCAACAGCGATGGCAATGAGCATACCTGTATGCTCAGGACAGAAATGCGAAAAAGAATCCATATTTATAAGCGCTTTCACTATTGGTCGATACCATTGTATCATGCGTCTTTTGTGCATAAACACAGATTGAAAAACTAATGCTTTATAAATAATATTTATTCAAAGAAAACAAAGAGGTTTCTATGAACAAGAGCGGGAAGACGTTATTACTGACACTTGGAGCGACATTTGTCCTTATGGCTTTGCTGGTCGCTTATACAACGCGGTTGATGTACACGTCATCCTATTCATATATCAACGAACTCGGCAATGACAAGGCTGCAGCCGTTACGGCTGATCTTGAGAATTATCTTGAGACGGCAAGATCGGTCCTCTGGGTTGCTGCCGATACAGTGGACCATATGGTCGCAAACGGAGCTTCTAACGGGGAAATAGTTGAATACATAACCCGTGAGTCATCAAATACGGCATCACAGTTTGATGAGACCTACACGGGAATATACGGTGTCATTAACGGCGAATATGTTGACGGAGTAGGCTGGACGCCGCCTGATGATTACGATCCCACGGCAAGAGACTGGTATAAGGATACTGTTGCTGCAGCAGGACAGCCGCTCGTTGTATCGCCTTATGTTGATGCGCAGACCGGAAATGTCATTATCTCTGTCTGCAAGGCTCTTACCGATACCAATAATGTTTTAGGTCTTGACCTTACCCTGACAGGCGTTCAGGAGACTGTTGAAGAGATTCAGATGAACGGTAACGGATATGCTTTTATCGTCAACTATGACGGAACCGTTGTCGCGCACCGTGACAGTGAAGAGAAGGGCAAGAATTACAGTGAGAACCCTGACAAAGCTGAGCTGTTCGATAAAGTGATCAGCGTTGACAAGGGTAACTTCGACATGGTGATCGACGGCGAGAAGTGCACTGTGTTTGTCGATGACATTCTTGACCAGTGGCACCTTGTTATCGTAGTTGAGACGGATGAGCTCTATAAGGATACAACTTCAGTGCTTGTTGTAAGCGTACTCGTCGGAGCTGCGGTTTTCGCGTTGATATCGGCATTCTATATCCTTGCATATCTGCATGAACGGAAGGCCAACAAGCGTATCGAGGAACTGAAGGAGACCGAGAGGCAGAGGGAATACGAGGCCAAGGTCCTTATGCTCGAGAAGGCTGCCGCTGACAGCGCCAACAAAGCGAAAAGTGATTTCCTTGCCGACATGTCGCACGAGATCAGAACGCCTATCAATGCCGTTCTCGGAATGAATGAAATGATCCTGCGCGAATCGAAGGACGACAATGTCCTTGAGTATTCATCCAACATTAAGAGCGCGGGAAATACGCTTCTCTCGATCATCAACAACATCCTGGATTTCTCGAAGATCGAGGACGGCAAGATGTCTCTTGTGCCGGTTGAATTTGATGTTGCCGAGCAGATCAATAATCTTGTAAATTCGATAAGCGAAAGGGCACGCGCCAAGGACCTGGAGTTTATCGTTGATGTTGATGAATCCGTTCCTTCGCGCCTTTTCGGAGATGACGTAAGAATCAGCCAGGTAATAATGAATCTTCTGACCAATGCGGTTAAGTATACCGAACAGGGAAGCGTAACACTGCGTGTCAGGAACAAGGGAATAAATGACGGCAATGCTTTGCTCAGATTTGATGTTATCGATACGGGTATAGGCATCAAGGAGGAGGATCTTGATAAGCTCTTCCAGACTTTCGAGAGGATCGAGGAAAAGCGCAACCGTCATATCGAGGGAACCGGACTCGGCATTTCGATCGTTGTCAAACTCCTTTCCATGATGAACAGCAAGCTCGATGTTGACAGTAAATATGCGATCGGTTCCACCTTCGGATTCGACCTGTCGCTCCGCGTTGTCGATCCTTCGCCGGTTGGCAAGCTCGAGGAGAAGAAAAAGATCAGCCCGGTTGGAAAAGATGAGGCCGAGCATCTTTACGCGCCGGCTGCAAGAATACTTGTTACCGATGATAACGCTATGAACCTGAAAGTCGCGTGCAACTACCTGAAGCTGTTCGGCATCACACCCGTAACCTGCTCTTCGGGCAGAGAGACGATAGAACTGCTCAGGAAGGAGAGATTTGACATCCTGCTTCTTGACCACATGATGCCCCAGATGGACGGTATCGAGACTCTTGAGGTACTTAAGCAGGAGAACATTCTTAACGGTGCTGCCGTAATAGCGCTTACAGCAAATGCTGTCGTAGGCGCCGAGGAGCAGTACCTTAAAGCGGGTTTTGACGGTTATCTTTCCAAGCCAATCATGGTTGACGATATCGAGAACGCGCTTAAGAAATATCTTCCTGAAAGAGTTATTGAAAATAAAGTTGAAGATGATTCATCTTCGGAAGTTCTCGAATTTGATGCTGTTCCCGGTCCTGATGTTTCTTCGGTTGCCGGAGACAACACCGGTGCATCTCTAACGTTAGCCAAGGCTCGCTCTGTGGGGCTTAATGTCGATGCGGGTCTCGGTTATGCGTGTGGAGAAGAGGACTTTTACCTTGAGCTTCTGACCGATTATCTGAACTGCACTTCGGATAAATGTGTTGAGCTTACTTCATATCTTGAAAACAGTGATCTCAAAAACTATGAGGTCCTGGTCCATTCGATCAAGAGCGCCTCGAAAACTATCGGTGCCGATTCCCTGTCTGAACAGGCCAAGGAACTTGAGGCAGCGTCGAAGAATAATGATATGGATTTTGTTAAGGCACATCACGGCGCTTTAGTTAAGGACTTCAAAGAACTTGCCGGCAAGCTTGCTGATCAGTGATTTGTTTTTGCCCCAAAGCAAAAATACCCACTAAAAACAATTGCCAAGTGTTCATTAGACAGAACAACTGTCAGTACAAGCGTTTTTGCGTTTTCCTTGATTCTATTTCTTATCTGTCCCCCAAAATAGGAACTGTTTTTTTTATTGCACTTTTCGGTCTGGTAACATGCAATAAAAAGTCGATTTTTCCGATTTGTTGACTTTTTATTGCATTTTTACGATTCGAAAACGGCAATAATTTTGTATTCCTTGCAGCATCATAAAGTGTGTTTGTTGGTTTTAGTGAAAATTTAAGTGATTTATTCCATATATGTTTCATAAGCGGGTAACTATGAAAAAATCTCCGGTTGATTCCGTCTCAACTGCCCGTTGTTTGAAAATCGCATTGAATAGCAATACGATATCCTCAAGATACATGCATGTTAGCCGGAAATGATATGAAAGACTGATCAAGGAGAAGAAACATGGGAAACACAATAGGTATAAACATAAAGAATTACCGTAAGAACAAAGGCTTTACACAGGAAGAACTCGCTGACCTTCTGAATGTCACGCCGCAGGCAGTAAGTAAGTGGGAATCGGAGAACAGCATGCCGGATGTATCAATGCTGATCCCGCTCGCAAAGGTGCTTGGCGTGAGCACAGACGCGCTCCTCGGATATGATTCTCTATCCGAGAATGATGAAGTTACCTCAAGGGTGAGAAGCACCGTTGAGGGCATGAAGAACAGTGACGAGGGAAGAGCTGAGAAAGCGCTCCGGGTAAGTGAATATCTCTCAACAGAGACGACCCTTAACCCGGGATGCTTTGAGATAATACTGGATTATGTTCAGGAGACTGCCAACCTCAGTATGTATGCCGATCCGGTCCTGGTGAATTATTTTCCTGATGATACCGAGCGCGTAAAGAAACTCTGCAAGGATGCCATACGCAAAGGCGCATATCTGATAAGCCACTGCAGCGATAAGGTCCTTGTTGAGAAGACTCATTACGCGGTTGCATGGATCTATATTCACGATAAGGATTTCGACAATGCAAGAGATCACATCAATGTCCTGCCGAGCATTTCGACATGCCGCGTAAAAGAGAACATAGGAATGGAGCTGACATTTTTCGAGAGCGGATTCGAGAAGATGAAGGGCGACATCGCTGACAGTTCGGTTGCGCTGTTTGATCTGGCCGCAAGTATGCTGAATACCATTGCACAGGATTATGCTTGGTACGGGGAGCGGGAAGAAGGAGTAAGAGTCATCGAATGGTGCGAGAGTATCCTTAAGGCGTTCGCCACCAGAAAGGAAACGCTTAATATGAACCATTATCTGAGAGTCAGAAGAAGCCTTGCGTTCTTTAAGATGGTATCTGTCAGAAGATCGGGAGATGAGGACGGTGCGGTAAAGCTCTATAACGAATTTGCCGAAGAGATAAAGATGGAGGATCTGACGGACGAACAGAAGCAGACGGTCATGGATCTTCTGCAGAATGACATCAATCATTACAGCAGATTTGTCTGACCTTCAGATCTGTACGCATACTCGAAATTTATATCTGTTTTAAAACAACCCGGCAATTATGTGTCTGTTATAATCATTCACATAGTGCCGGGTTTATTCTGTTTGCGATGATGCGAAAAGGAGGACGTATGCGTTTAGGAACATCAAGTCCTTTAAAGCACGGTTCAGCCGTGGAATGGGCGGAGAATCAGGCCGCGTTAGGCTGCCGTTCAGTCGTTTTCCCTTTGTCTTCAAATGATCCCGAAGAAAAGATAAAAGAATATGTTGAAGCAGCTAAAACGCATAATCTTCTTATCGCCGAAGTCGGCATCTGGAGAAATGCGATGTCAGCAGATCCCGAAGACCGCAAAGCGCAGAGAGATTACTGCGTAAGACAGCTTCAGCTTGCGGACAGGATCGGCGCACGCTGCGCCGTAAATGTTGCCGGAGCGTTCGGTGAGAGATGGGACGGTCACTATAAAGAGAACTTCACCAAAGAGTCGCGTGAGCAGATAGTGAAGATGGTCCGGGAGATCATAGACAGGGCAGAAGTTAAGAATACATATTTCACCCTGGAGCCTATGCCCTGGATGATACCGACAGGTCCCGAGGATTACGTCCGGCTCATTGAGGAAGTTGACCGCGACAGGTTTGCGGTCCATATGGACATCATCAATATGACCAATTCACTTGAGAGATATTATGAAGCGGAAGCGTTTATCGACCGCTGCGCGGAGCTCCTCGGGAACAGGATCAGAAGCTGCCATATAAAGGATGTTCACCTTAAGGAAGAATACACTTTCCAGCTTCAGGAATGCGCGCCCGGACAGGGTGAATATCCTTTGCGCTATTACGTTGAAAAGATGAACGGCATCGATCCCGAGATGCCGGTGATACTGGAGCATCTTAATACAGATGAAGAATACATCCGTTACATGAATTACCTCAAGGAGGTTCTGTATGGCATACGATAGGATTTCTGACGCAAATGAGATCACCGCACGTTACATGGACAGCATCCTGATCAAGGAGCGTCTGATAGATTCGGTGGTAGCCGATACGAGTACCGAACTGTTTGGAGAAAGATTTGCAAGTCCGGTCATGACACCTGCATTCTCGCATCTTAAGCAGTTCAACGGACGTGAACTGACAGGCCTTGAGGAGTATTCTCTTGCTGCGAAAAACATGAACATCCTGAACTTCGTCGGTATGATGGAAAATGACATGTTTAAGCGCATTGCAGATACAGGGGCTAAGACAGTCCGCATTGTTAAGCCCTATGCCGATAATGCGAAGGTCAGAGATCAGATGAAGTTCGCTGAGGATGCCGGAGCATTCGGCATCGGAATGGATATCGACCATATCTTCGGAAGTGAAGGTCTTGATGTGGTAATAGGAGAGCAGATGGCTGTCCAGACATCCGGCATGATCCGTTCCTATATTGAGTCAACAAAGCTGCCGTTCTTCATCAAGGGCGTGCTGAGTGAGGAAGAGGCAGTCAAGTGCGCAGATCTCGGAGCTAAAGCAATTATCGTAAGCCATCATCACGGAAGGCTTCCTTATGCGGTTCCGCCAATGATGGTCCTTCCCGGAATAAAGAAAGCCCTCGAAGGCAGAGATGTGAAGATAATAGTTGACTGCGGGATCAGTTCCGGTGCTGATGTCTACAAGTGTCTTGCTCTGGGTGCGGACGCCGCTGCCGTCGGAAGATCAATGCTGCCGTCACTGGAAGAAGGCGGTACCGAAGGAGTATCGAAGTTCATCAAGGGTGTAAATGACGAGCTGAGATACATCATGAGCTGTACCGGATTTGCATGCGTAAAAGATATTGATGACAGCTGCCTTGTAAAGAATTAACCGGAACACTCTCCATATTTTCTTAATTCGTCCGCTTTGCCGCGAAATACGTTCATGTCAATATATTTTTCCATACCGTCATAGCCTTTAAGTCTGTGGCGGTTTGGGTGCTGCCTGAATGTCCGGTCAATGCCGCCCTGATAAGATGGGACATCGACGTGCAAAGCCGGGTCCGGCAGGTAATTATGAATTTTGATACAAAACATTCACAATGAATAAATAAATTTAATTTAATATAAAAGCAGGTTAATCGGCAGCAGGTTAATCTGCATTATGCAGTCCCGGCGGTAAGAATTATGACTAATGACAAAAGATTCAGAAAACTGACGTTTGAACTGATGGAGCAGCTTCTTGAGGTCAATAATCTTGAAGAGGCTCTTTCCGGAAGTCTGGAGATAATGGTTAAGGAATTAAACAGCGAGGGCGGTGCAATATGGCTTCTTGATAAGAAGACGGACCGTCTTGCGCCTGTCTTTCATATCGGTCCCGAGGACATTTCCAATGTCAGCATTGAGAACGGGATAGGAATAGAGGGTATCGTTGCCAAGACCGGCAAATCAATGCTGGTGACGGATGCGGCATCGGATCCGAGATTTGACGGATCTGTTTTCGATGATTACGGAATACAGACGAAGACGATGATCTGCGTGCCGCTGAAGAATATGGATGATGTTATCGGCTGTTATCTGATCGTTAATAAGAAGGACGGTTCCCGTTACGATGAGGAAGAGCTTGAGCTTGGCGGACATGTTGCTGCTCTTGCCGCGATGACGATCGATGAGAAAGGCTTCTTTGTTGAGCTTGAAGAGAAGAAGGAAGTACTGGCATCCCTCCGCAATGTTACCAAGCAGTTCAAGACGGGTGATACTTACAATCTCGTTCTTAAAGGCATAAATCTTGATATTTATAAGAACGAGTTTGTCGTTATCCTCGGCGAGTCAGGCTGCGGTAAATCCACGATGATGAATATTGTCGGAGGAATGGATTTCCTGACAAGCGGAAGCCTGACCATAGAAGGAGAGGATTTTTCCAGACCGACAGATGAACAGCTCACAAAGTTCAGGAGAGAATATGTCGGTTTTATCTTCCAGGCATATAATCTCATGCCAAATCTTACCGCATTAGAGAATGTTGAGTTTATTGCGGAGCTGGTTGATGATCCGCTGTCTTCTGCCGAGGCTCTTGAGAAGGTCGGTCTGGCAAATAAGGCGGGAAACTATCCGGGCCAGATGTCCGGCGGCCAGCAGCAGCGTGTATCTATTGCCAGAGCTCTGGTAAAGAAACCGAAGCTGATACTTGCGGATGAGCCTACTGCGGCTCTTGACTATACAACAAGTATCGAGGTTCTTCAGGTTATCGAGGATATAGTCAAAAACAAGGGAACGACAGTCATGATGGTTACCCATAACGCGGAGATCGCAAAAATGGCTGACCGCGTAGTCAAGCTGAGAAACGGAAAGATAGCAAGTATAAAGAAGAATCTGCACCCGGCTCATGCTGAGGATCTTGTCTGGTAACTGTTATGAAGAAGACGCAGGGAAAGGATGCATTACGGAACATCAGGAAACAGACAGTATCTTATCTGTCTGTCGTTGTTATCGCGATGCTGGCCGTTCTTGCGTATCTGGGCATTAATTTCGCTGCTGAGGCAATAGGCAATAACGGTGATGAATTCTTCGATGCATGCAATTTCAGGGATGTTCAGATAATTTCGACACAGCTGGTAACACCGGAAGATCTCGAAGCCATCCGGGCCGTTAACGGCGTGTCTGATGTTGAGGGTGCACTGAGGACGGAAGCGAAGGTCTTTACGGAAAACAATACCACTGACGTGATTGTAGTCTCTCTTACCGAAAGAATAAACGTTGTTCAGGTTCTCGAGGGCAGACTGCCTGCTTCCGCAAATGAATGCGTTATTGAAAAGACTGTTGACGAGGATACCGGTCTCGGTGTCGGGGATACCATAGAAGTTCTGAATCCCAAGGGCGGTGCGCCAGATTATCTTAAGGGAACGGAATATTTGATAACAGGTATCGTATATCATCCGGACCACGCATGCTGGCCTCTTATGTCACCTGGAGCAAGGTATGTCCTGGTATTGCCTGAGGCCTTTGATAATGAAGCTCTCGGAAACTGTTTTATGACTGCCGAGGTCACCATTGACGGAGCCCTCGGAATAAACAGGTTCAGCAAAAAGTACAACAAACATGTTTCCGGTACCGTTGATGCGCTTGAGGCTCTTTCGGATCAGCGTGAACTGTTAAGGACAGAAGATATTCAGGAAAGATACAGGAGCGGGATAGAAGACGGTCAGAACAGTCTGGATGACGCTGCGTCTGAACTGTCAGATGCGCGTTCTCAATTGGATGACAACTGGAAGATTTACGATGACGGCGTTGCTGAACTTAAAGATGCCAAGGATCAGCTGGGTGAATCGCAGAAAAAACTCGCTGACGCCGAAGCGGAATTGAAAAATGCAAAAGACCAGCTTGATGATGCCAAGAACAAGCTTGATTCCGGTAAAGCTGAACTTGACAAAGCATGGGCAGAACTGGAGGAAGGCCGGGCAAAACTGGATCAGGCTGAAGCCGAACTTGAAGACGCCCGCAAACAGCTGGAATCAGGATACAGTCAGATCGAAGAGTCCGGAAGTTTGATAAGGTATTCTCTGAAAGATGCTGTAACTGATGTTCTGGGTTCTGATATTGCAGACATGATCGACTGGTCGGAGAGCTCAAATGGTATAGATGTTGATGATCCCGATGCAAGTGCTGCGGTACTTCCGATTACCGGAGACATAACCGTAGATCTCAACAGGTCGATGAAGAGTAATATCTTTTCTTTGATTGATTCTCTCGGAATCCCTGAGGAAGATCTTGTGGAAGCATATGAGAAGACAACCGGCAGGATAATAGATCTTTCTGACGGAAGACCGGTGATCCAGATAATCGTTGATACGGTTTACGAAGAGTATGACGGTATTGAAGACCGGTATGAGGAGTTTGCTTCAGCAGCAAGAACATGGGATTCCGGACACAGTGAATATATAGAAGGACTTAACGCATATAACGAAGCAAAAGAAAAATACGATGACGGAGTATATCAGTATTATGCTGCTTTTGAGGAGTATCAGGATAAAAAGGCTCAGTATGATGAAGGGCTTGCAGAATATGAAGCCGGACTAGCGGAATATAATGACGGTCTGACTGCGTATGAGGAAGGGAAAAAGCAATATGCCGACGGCGAGAAACAGCTCTCCGATGCATATGCGGAGCTTGAGGACGGAGAGTCAAGGTATTCTGAAGGAATCGCCGAATACAATGAAGGTGAGACTGAACTGAGTAAGGCAAAAGCTGATCTGGAATCGCAGGATCCATGCCGCTGGGTAGTGCTTGATGCCGCAGGTAATGCGGGTTTCCGCTGTATCGATAACAGCAGGAATAACGTCAGCAATCTGGGAGGCACTTTCGCGCTTATCTTTATCCTTGTAGGCGCGCTTGTAATCTATGCCACAGTCGGACGTATCGTTGATGAACAGCGCCGGCTTGTAGGTGCCACCAAGGCTTTGGGCCTTTATAACAGGGAGATACTTGCCAAGTATCTGGTCTTCGGTGTTACCGGAACGGCAGCAGGAATGATATTGGGTGTAACAGGCGGTTATTTTGCAATACAGCGCATCGTCCTTTCGATCTACGGCAGGTACTATGTTTTTGGCGGAGGCAGCAAAGCATTTGATCTGATCATGACATCTGCCGTGTTTATCGGAGGAATACTGCTTTCCGGTCTTACCGTATGGTTTGCATGCACAAATCTTATGAAGTCCTCTGCGATCGTGATGATGCAGGACAGTGTTCCGAATGTCAGGAAAAAGAGCAAAAAAACAAATGCCAAACGCAAGACAGGAAAAGGCTCTCTGTATGGAAATCTGATCCTTCTGAACATGCTGACGGACAAGAAGAGAGTTGCTGTTACGGTTGTGAGCATTGCTGGATGCTGTTCGCTTCTCGTTGCCGGCATGACAATGAATTTCGCGGTCAAAAAGACCATAGACGAAGAATTCAGCGATATCGAGAAATATGATCTTAAGATCGAATATGATTCTTCGGTCTCTGAGAATGCAGGTCCGGAGATAGAGGCTATACTTCAGGAAGAGGGTGTCTCATTCATCTGCGTAAGTGACCGCATAACTTATTACGATTCTGAGGGAAATCTCAATATCTGTGAACTGCTTTGCGGAGATGTTGAGAAGCTTAACGGCTTCTTTATCAGAAAGGATATCAAAACCGATGAAGTCATAACTGAGACCGGTGACGGAATCTGGATTCATGCCCAGATGTCAAAACTCGATAAACTCAATCCGGGTGACAGGATAACGCTGTACAATTCCGCCATGAATCCGTATTCCTCAACTGTTTCCGGTGTCTTTGAAGTCCGTGGCGGATGGTTTTGCGTGATGGGACGTGATGCCTATGTCAGAGCATTCGGCGAAGAGCCGGCATACAATACCTTCTTTGTCAAACTGGACGGGGCAAGCGGTACTAACATCTTCCCCCGGGTATCTCAAGTAAGCGGTTTTATGGATTATACGGATACTCAGGCACGTTATGCGGAGATCAAAGAACTCACTTCTGTATTGGATTATCTTTCGCTGCTCTTTATCGGTATAGCCGGCATGATGGCATATTTCATCCTTCTCAACCTGGTAAACATGTACATCAACCAGAAGAAGAAGGAATTAACGATAATGAGAATAAACGGATTTACGGTAAAAGAGACCATACGTTATGTTTCTCTTGAACTGATAGTATGCACCGTGATGGGAATCCTGACCGGCCTTTTGGGCGGTTCTGTATTGGGATACCGCATCATTACGCTTCTTGAAGGCTGGGATTTCCACATCATCAAGACAGTTCAGTTCGGTGCATGGGGAGTAGCTGCTTTGATAACCTGTATCTTTACGGCGCTAATAAGTGCCTGGGCTTTGCGCAAGGTCAGACATCTCAAGCTCACTGACATGTAAATGTCCTGATCAGTATCCCAGGAAAACTGCCGCAATAATGAATACTACGACAAGCAGGAAGTTGACTGCAAAAAGCGGTATGCTTTTCCTGACCCATATGGAATACTTTACTCCGATCATGGAAAGAGCTATCAGGAGGACGGGCGAAGTAGGGAACAGCACGTTGGTATATCCATCTCCGAATGTATAGAGAAGCACTAGCAGCTGCTTTGACAGACCTGTATTGAGCACGCTCAGAAATCCCATGACAAGTATCGCTTTTGCCGTAGACGAAGAGATAAAGAACTCCAGAAACAGAACGATAAGATAGATATACAGTGCTATGCTTACAAGGCTCCTGCCCGCAATGAAGACATTGACCTGATTAATGATCGCAGGCAGTATCGATCCCTGTTCGAAAACATATTTAACCGATGCGGCCAGGGCTATGAAAACTATGGTCGGAAGGGTGCCGGTGATTCCTTTCAGAAAACTCCTGAAAGTGTTTTTGAGATTTTCTGTGGTTACAGCCCCGGTGATTATCCCGAAGATAAGAAAATACGCGATCATGATCACGACCGTATAGTCTCTTAAAAATGCTATGAAAGATGCGGCGATGATCAGTATGAGTGCTCCTGAAAGGAACAACGTGTAACCGGTCCTGAGCCGGCGGGTGTTTTGTCCTTTGTTCTGTCCGGGATCGTTTTCCGTTGCTGCATTCTGTCTGAGTATTTTATCATGATCTGCTGTCAGACTTGAGGAAGGATCTTTTTCGAGCTTGCGGATGTATAGAAAAAGGAAGCCAAGAAACAGAACGAACATGACAACAAAGATCACAAGCCTGTACCAGATGTGTTCGGTAATGTCAGTTCCGATTATCTGGGAGGCAAGAAGCACCGTAAACGGATTGGTTACAGCGCCTGCAAAACCGAATCCGCAGGCGAGAATGGAGCATATAAATCCGGTAAAGGAATCGTAGCCGATGCATACGCAAAGTGATGCCACGATGGGCAGCATGGTGAGCATCTCTTCAAAAAGCCCGAGGAACGATCCGAAGCAATAGAAAAGAAAGGCAACCATTACCAGAAGCATGGTGCGGTGTGTTCTGAAACGGGACGATACTGAATCAACAAGTGCCCGGATCCCTCCTCCGTCATTCATGATCTGGAAAGCTCCGGAGATCACCAGGAGAAAAACTGACAGAACGATAAGTGCCGGTCCGTCTTTTGAGGCAAAGACCAGGAAAGGTGCAAGGATGCCTTTGACAAGCGGGATCCCGCCAAGATCATCACGCGGAATGTAGTTAAGATAATCAGGCTGTCCGTCGGGCAGGACTCCGAATTCGCCGTGAGGAAGGATATATGTCAGAGTTACGGATACTATAAGCAGAACAACAAGAAGAACCGTCACTTCAATAAATGACTTGACCGGAATGTTTATGAGGGCATCCTGATTTTTCCTGTTATTATTCCTGCTCATCGGTTCCGCCGTTTCTTCTTTTTGTCAGTATGTCAACGGCCAGTGCCCAGCGGGCTGCCTGTACCGGATCTTTCTTAGGGTAGAAGTAGTGTAGTCTGTCATTATGATACAATTCAAATTCCTTGCTGCAAGAAAATGCCAGCGCCGGGAGCTTCTCAGTGGGGATCGAGAAATCCTCCGTATCAGATCTATATCTGAAGTAATCCTTATCAAGTGTGCATATGCCGTTTTCTTTTTTACAGACTTTCACCTTATCATCGAAAACCTTTAACGTGACTTCAGCTTTCAGTGAAAGAGCATCGATCTCTTTTTCCTCCATCCTGCGTATGACCGAATAATAACCCGGGATCGAACCGGGCTTGTCCGTGAAATGATAACTGTCATCCAGTGTGTGTACGGCACCGCATGCCATGCAGCGGAGACTGTTACCCCTGCCTGAAGTTTTATAGAGCGCTCCGCAGTCTGCGCAGCGGTAAAGAATTCCCTCGAGACCTTCGGCTTTATTCTTCTGATGATATACGGCTTCAGAGCGCAATGAAGCATCGTTGTAGAGTGTTTCTTCGATGATGCGGTCAACATCCTCAAAGCTCATAGAAGCGAGTTCGCTGCGCTTAAGCACCCGTTTTACTGTGACCCTGACATCTGACGGGTATGCTTTTTTCCGCCATTTCGGGTGAGCGTAGTAACCTCCGTCGATACTGACGAGAACGATATCCACATCGAGCTTTTTAAGGAGCCTGCCGCTCTTTTCGACTATGGAATTGGAACGCCCGTCAGGTGAGAGACGTCCCTCCGGATATATGATCACGGGATAACCTTTCCGGAGCATGCGTTTTATTCCGAAGATAGTCACAGTATCACGGACAAAGAGTTTTTTGGGGATGAAGCCGACATGCTTTCTGAGCCATCCTGTAAACGGACCTGAGCAGTAGTATCTGTTTATGACATAAGCCGGATTTCCCGGATGTGACAACATATGCAGATAGTAGAAATCCTCAAAGCATTCGTGATTTGCAAGAACGATGTAAGGCAGGTCTGCGTCTTTTAGAAGATCATCATCGATAACAGGTTTTTTCCGCCAGCATTGCCAGAGTTTAATAGTGAAAAAGATAAAGGCATTAACCGGTGAATCAGGTGTTCCGTCTGTTCCTTTGAAGATGAAATGGCTCATGAAAACAGGTATCGATGACAGGTGTTTATTTCGAATGTGATTTATTCTGATTTCTTCTGTCCGTAAGGATATCGATGATCAGAGCCCAGCGCGCAGCCTGTACGGGATCTTCCTTCGGATAGAAGTAATGGAGCTTGTTATCGTGATATAACTCGAAACGTTTACCGCATGTAAAAGCCAGGGCGGGGATCTTCTCCGTGGGAATGGTGAATTCGACAGAATCGGAACTGTATCTGAAGGAATTAGGGGTGAGCGTGCAGATACCGGTTTCCTTCTTTGACACTTTGCTCTTGTCGTTAAATACTTTTGTGCTTACTTTGGCGACGAGAGTCAGCGAATCGATATCCTTTTCCTCCATGCGGCGTATAGCATCGTAGTATTCCGGTATTGAGTGCGGCGCATCCGTAAAGTGATAGCTGTTATCCAGCACATGGACCTTGCCGCAGGCCGTGCACTTAAGTTCATTGCCTTTGCCGACAGTCTTATAGAGTGCTCCGCAGTCGGCGCATCTGTAAAGAAGCTTCTCAAGTCCGGCAGCTTTATTCTTCTGACGGTAGACATTTTTTTCGATCCGGGAGGCATCGCTGTATAATGTCTCTCTGATTATCCGGTCAAGCTCATCAGCGCTCATGGCTGCTATCTCATCCTTTTTGAGCACACGCTTTACAGATACCTTTATATCGGTCGAGTAAGTGCTTTTGCGCCATTTCGGATGTGCATAGTAAGAGCCGCTGATCTTGGTGAGAACGATATCAACTCCTAGATCTTTGTAGAAGGCGCCGTCTTTCTCGACTATGGGATTGGAACGTCCGTCCGGAGAGATGCGCCCCTCAGGATAAATGATCACCGGGTAGCCTCTGCCGATCATGTTCCTGATCATTACATTGGATCCTGTGTCACGCGAAAAAGGCTTTACGGGTATGAATCCGCAGTGCTTCTGCACCAGTCTGAAAAGCGGTTTGTCACAATAGTATTTATGGAAAAGATAAGCCGGATTCCTGAGCTGGACCAGGGAATTGAGGTGCGCAAAATCCCAGGTGCTCTCGTGATTTGCTAGGATCAGGTAGGGAGGTTCCGTCTGATTGAGGAGTTCATCCTCAACGACAGGCTTTTTCTTGCCCAACTGAAAGATCTTTACGACTGTGAAGAATATATCAAAGAAGAGCGAATCCGGTGTCTTGTCCGTATCCTTTAATACAAAACGGTGCATGAACCAGTATATGAGCGCGAAAAGGAGCACTGACAGTACGATTACGATAACCACCAGCAGCCAGAGCGGTATGTTGCTCGTGAAGAAGGCCATTCCGGCACGTCCTATGGCGACCGATACCAATACTGACGGGATAGCGCTTGTGGATACTGTGAGCATGTATTTTCCATAGGATAACTTGGTACTGCTTCCGTAGTAGCAGATCGCGCCGAAAGGGATGAACGGCATGAAGAACAGAAGGTATAGCAAAAGGACCGTATTGCGGTCTTTTGCTTCATAAGCGAGTTTTTCTATCTTGCCTTTGCGTTTCTCATAAGAGGTGCTCTTGAACTTGAAGACGCGTACGAGCAGATAGATGATCGTGGCACCAAGACAGACGCCCAGATCGCACAAGGGGACCGAGAGATAAATAGGATAGCTGAGTCCGCTCGCGATCTGTATGAATTCGGCTGAAATAAAGATGACCACCATCTGAAGGGCTTCGATCAGGATAACGCTGATTCCGCCCATGAAGCCCTTGCTGGCCAGAAGCTCGCTTGCCCCATTGAGATCATTATTAAGCTGCATTTGGAACAGGGGCATCATTATATCTTTAAAAAAGTAGACAAAAAGAACCAGAATAATCACAAGGATTACTGATATAAAGATACGTTCTCTGATTATTGCTTTCTTCTGTTCTTTGCTTTGTTCCACTTAATTAGTATATCACTTGTAATAATATAGCGTTAATACCGGGGAAGGAGGGGCAGGTAACACCTGTGTCAGATAAACTCCGGCCTCGTGAATTCAACGCCGTTTTTTAATGCCTCTTCTATAAAGATCCTGTAGTAGCCCGGTACAAGGTCTTCTGTCTCGTCATGGGCGTGCAGGAGAAGTATGTGCTCGCCTCCGTCCTCAAGAAGCGGAGCTCCCTGGGCGGGTGCGGGATCATGTATGCGCTTAATAACATCATCCGCGGTAAAGCCGCTGCCGGGACGGATGTTGTATTCGGCAAAATCAAATGTCCATAATGTATCGATATCCTTATCAAGTCCCTGCTCTTTCCAGAATGGGTATCTGATACGGGTATCATTGACTTTGTCAAAGCCATTCTCCGACAGATAGTTCTGGATCAGAGCCTTATTTGCGCCGCCTTTATCTCCGTAAGGGAAACGGAAAGGCCTGAATTTTCTTTCCACGCCGGCTTTCTCATAAAAGCGGTCCAGAACCTCTTCGTTCTTATCGATCTCTTTCACGCATTCGTCAAAGTTCAGTTCCGAAAAGTGCGGATGTGAATAACTGTGGTTCCCGACGACAATGCCGTGCTTTAACGCATAGATAAGTTCGTCAGGATGCTTTTGCGCCCACTCTCCGACCATGAACATGATGACGGGAATGTTCTTCCCGCAGAGATAGTCGACTATTGCAGGGGTGTTCTCAGATGAGACATCGTCTATTGTCAATAAAGCCCTTATCATATATTTGTCTCCTGTCAGATCATTGCTCCGTCCGGTCCGAGCTTGTAGCCTTCTATTGTCGTGTTATAAGCCATCTTTCCGGATGAAGGATAGAAGTAGTACCATTTGCCGCCTGAATATAACCAGCCGGTCTTCATCGCTCCGTAATCCAGCATGTAGTACCAGTCGCCGCCGGACTTTACCCAGCCTGTCGCCATGGTTCCGTCGGAATACAGATAATACCAGATGCCATTAACCTTCTGCCAGCCGGTCTTCATGGAGCCGTCGGAACCGAAGTAGTACCATTTGCCGTCTATCTTACCCCATTCGGTCTCCATGGCGCCGTTGGTGCCGAGGTAATACCAGCGGTTGCCGACCTTCTGCCAGCCGGTCTTCATGTCACCGCTTCCGCCAAGATAGTACCAGGTGCCGCCGTCCAGGATCCAGCCGGTTGCCATATAGCCGTTGTCCTTGAAGTAATACCAGACTCCGTCTATCTTTTTCCAGCCGGACGTTACGAACGAACCGTCGGTATCCCTGTATCTCCATCCCTTTGAATCCTGGATCCAGCCATACTCGATGTCCGGAGCATCGGGGATGGGGATGACATCGGGGACAGCCTCGTAATTGTCTTCAAAAAGTATGGTGATCGCATTTTTGTAATCGGAACGTGTGACTCTTCCGTGAGGATAGAGCTGTGATCCGTCGGGTTCCAGGTATTCCCATTGGATAGCCCAGGTGAATGCGCCCCAGCAGTAATAGTCGATATCGAAATACCCGTCGAACCAGTCCGTCCTGCCGTAGTCGAACGCGGTCTTATAGCCGGCATAAGACGCATATCTGTGCATCATGAGAGCGAGGTCTTCTCTTGTAATGTATTCATCTGCGCAGAATGTGTCGGAGCAGACGTTGGGATATCCGAGGCAGATCAGATTGTCCTCGCCCCACTTGACCGCATCGGCATAGCTTGCGCCGGAAGGAACATCCGTGAATCTTGTCTTCAGGCCTCTGACACTGGGGCTTCCCGCAAGCTTGTAAAGTGTCTCGATAGCCATTCCTCTCGTGATCAGATCATCAGAATCGGAAAGACCGTCATCCGTATCGATATAACTGTCATAAACATCTGCTTTGCCGCTCGGTTTTGCATTTATTTTGACCGTATCGTCAACACAGAGGAAATAGAGGAGCTCGTCACCGGTCTCGGGAACGGGATTTACCCCGTACTGAATGGACCAGGAGTGACCGTCACAAACATCATATTCATCCTGGTAATAGCCGTCGTTAAATGCCTTTATAAGTCTGCTGTTGTTACTGATATCCAAAGTTGTGAAATCATTGGTGAAAGCCTGCAGGAAGTATATCCGCGGGTTATTTGACAGATCCAGAGTGCTTATCGGATTGATCGCGCAGTCGAGATAAGCCAGCTTGGGATTATTGGAAAGATCTAGCGAATGGATGCTGTTATATGCGCAGCTGAGCTTTTGAAGTTCGGTGTTGTTTCTTACATCGAGCTTGGTTACGCCGTTATATGAACAGTTATAGTACTGCAGTTCCTTAAGATCGCTGATGTCGACATTGCCCAGATTATTGTTTTCCCAGATATCGAGTCTTTTAAGCTTGGTGTTATTGGAGAAATCCAGCGATCTTAAATCATTATTAAATGCGTCGAGATGGCAGAGGTTGGGATTTCCGCTCAGGTCAAGCGATTTGAGTCCGCATGAACCGCACATCAGATGCTCGAGATTCTCGTTATTGGTTACATCCAGTCCCTCCAAAGGATTGGTGTTGATCTCGAGATAAGCCAGATTGTGATTGTTCGAGACGTTGATGCTATTAAGTTTACAGTCGAAACAATACACCCATTCCAGATTGGGATTATCCGTGAAATCAAGGGAAGTGAAGTCATTTCCCGAGCACCAGATGCCGCGGAGATCCTTGTTGTTGCTGAGATCCCATTCGGATATATTGTTGTCGGCGCACCAGAGTCCCTGGATATCCGTGAAGTATTCGATACCCTTGATAGAACTGATCCCTTTGCCTTCACACACGATATTCATCGTCGTGCTGATCTCATAGTCGCTGAGATAACCGTCACCGTCACGGTCGTATGTATTTGCGATCACGGAGCGGAAGTTCGCATCCGGGAAATTCTTTGCCGTGACGGCTACTCCTGTAGCCGCGTGAACGGGAATTCCGCCCAGGCACTGGATGCTGACAGCCGATATTATTGTTGTAGTAAGCAGTCTGGATAAACGTTTCATCATCGTTTCCTTCCCAAGTATTTTGTGTTTTCTTCTTTAAATAAAACAATATAATATCATTTCCTGCCGGTTCCTGCTGAAAAATATAAAAAATATGTTATAGTTTTGTTTGGATATAGGGAGGAATAGCGTATGTTTTACAATAAGAACAACCCCCAGTGGCAGTTCAGTGAAGAACAGTATCTCAGCCGTGAAGAATATAACAGGATGATAGGCGAGTATGATGAATTCTGCAGGAGCATGCTTTCTGTTGACGTCCGCGATCTGGATTCGGTGTCTTACGGCATTAAGAGTACTGGCACCCCTGAAGAACAGGAAGCCAGGCGCAAAAAGAGTCTTATAGGGATCATCATTGCGATGGCGGTCTTCGCCGCGCTCGTTTTGCTGCTTATCTTTAAACAGATCGTGATATTCGGCTTTGCGATGTGCGCGGTTTTCCTGATAGCCGGTATTGTGCTGATGGTAACCGGCAAAGGCGAAGCCGTTGAATCAACGAGCAAAGCTTATCTCAACCGTATCATCGGCGCGGGAATAACACTGGCCTCGGTATCGGTCATGCTGCTTCTCATATTCAGGGAGCGTATGCCGGAGGGAGAATTTTTTATTCTGATGTTTGTGGCAGTGTTCGGAATTGCCGGTCTTGGTCTGCTGGTGCTGAGCATTCTGAAAGCTTCTTCCGGAAAGTTAATATATACACAGGAAGTTACCGCCGAATGCAAAGGCTATGTGCGCTGCGTTAAAAGAGAAGAAGGCAGCAACACCCGCCGGAGCTTCTCATTCATATGCACCTCGCCGCTGTTCAGCTATTCTTATGAAGGCGTCCAGTATGAAGCTGTCTGGGACGAATTCAATACCAAAGAGGATTCGGATATAGCAATGGGACAGTCTGTTCAGATCAAAGTGGATCCCAGACATCCCGAGAATATTATGGCACCCTCAATGACTCATCCGGGCTCAGTGGCTTTCCAGATCATCATGGGCATCCTTTGCCTCGGCGTTGCGGCCGGATTGGGAATTTATGTCTCGACCGGAGCAGCGAAAAATGTGACTGTCGAGACAGAATGGAATCCTGTTATCGAGAAGATAAACGGTGTCGAGGAAGATACACGCACCAGGATAACCGATGACATGATCAGGGAGTATTATCTCGAGAAACTTAATATCACTGAGGAATGGTATTACGAAGTAGGCGTTGTTGCCACCGTAGAGGATACCGCTGACGGCCAGCTGATTACTTACACTGATGAGGCGATTAATGCGGTGTTGTATACAGATCGCAGTGCTCCCGAGCCCGGAACGTCACAACTGCTATACTATACAATTGATGAGGATTGTCTTTCATACGGCAAGAGTTATAAGAGAACCTTTGCATCGGGCGATCCTGAAAAATATGTATATGTCGGATCGCATACGGCTTACTCAGCCGGATAACCGTAATTTAAGGATCGTTTATGACTGAAGGATTATTTTTCGAAAATGCGTATTTTGTCATAGGCAATGCATATGCCGGGAAATCCACCATGGTTAAAGATCTTGCCAAAAAGCATGACGGCATAGCCTGTGAAGAGAATTACCACGATAATTATCAGGGCACACTGGATACTGAAGAATTTCCGTGCCTGACTTATACAAGGGATCTTAAGGACTGGCATGATTTTATCAGAAGGTCACCTCAGGAATATAAGGACTGGATAGACGGTGTAAAGAAAGAGTGTGAGATCATCGAACTCCGTATGCTGCCTGATATCTGCAGTCAGAGAAAGCCGGTATTTGTCGATACAAATATCAGTATTGAGACTTTAAGACAGATAGCCCCGGAAGAGCATACGGTAGTGATGCTTTCAGATCCCGAAGTGCCTGTAAAAAGATTTTTCGAAAGGCCTGATCCGGAGAAACAGTTTCTGTACCGGCTGATAATGGAGGAGCCGGATCCCGAAAAGGCAATGGCTAATTACCGCAAGGGTCTTGAGCTGATCAATTCGCAGGAATCTTACGATGAATACTTTAATTCCGGTTTTAATGTCATACTCCGTGATGATAACAGAAGTATAGAGAAGACACTGGCGCTTGTTGAACAGGCATTTGGGTTGTAAGTGAAGGGGGAACAGTATGGAACTTAAAAGACTTGATCATGAACTGACTGTCTGTAAACTCTCTAGTGTTGAAGATGTTGATCTGAATAAGGAATTCTACTTTATCGGAAGGACTGATGAAGAGATATCTCTTGTCTGCAAAACAGAATATACGCCCCAAAATACTGTTAAGCGTGATGACGGATGGCGCGGATTCCGCATTCAGGGTGTGCTTGATTTTTCCCTGATAGGCATTCTCTCTAAGATATCGGGGATCCTCGCGGAGAACAGGATAGGGATCTTTGCGGTGTCAACGTACAACACGGATTATATCCTGGTAAAAAAGGAAAACTTTGAGCGTGCGCTGGAAGTCCTGTCAGGTGCGGGCTATACAGTAGTAAACTGATCTGATAATACCGGCGGAGGAAATGCTTTGTATCTCTATCACTATTATGACAAACGGTCTGGCCCATTTAAGAGCCTTACTGCGCTGACGGAAGATGAAGCTTTCTCTGTTCTTGAGAGGATAAAGTCCGAACGGCCGTCATCCCTCACGGCAAAAAGAGATGCGGATTATATCTCCAAACGTATGAGATGTGAGAGGATAGTCCGCAAAGAAGCTGAAAACAAAGGCATTGTAATGGATATACCTTCTCCGCATTATCTGGTTGTGGAGCACAGTCCGTGGCTAAGTACATGGTTCGAAGATCCCGGCGTGATCAAGATCCCGGTAGAGGAATTCGATACACGCAAGATATCATTTACTTACGGTGATTCCATGCCCGCTTTCAGCCCGCTTGTCAATGACGGAAAAGAATACAGGAAAAAGGTCTATACCTATGATGAGATCCTGGATATCATTGCCAGGTACGGGCTGCCGCAGACCTGGAATGATGACGGTTCCCATGGTCCTGAACGTTATATCGAAGCACAGGTATGGACTGACGATCCTGTAAAAAGATATATCCTGAAATAAACAGGAATTCCTCAGTATTATTGTCAGATTTTGTCCGTGGCTGACGTGTCTTCTGTCATGCTATCCTGTAGAAAAAATACGGGGGAGGATAGTATCATGACAGTTTCTGACAGTGTCTCTTTGGGGAAGATCAAACGCAGAAAAAAGACAGCGGCACGGGATAAGATCTTCTATGTTTTTATCTATTCTTTCTTCGTATTGTTTGCGGTCTTAACGCTTTATCCTGTCATTCACATACTTGCGCTCTCGTTCAACGAACGTTATGACGCGGTAACCGGCGGGATCTATATATTTCCGCGCAGGTGGGATCTGAGAAACTACTACGAGGTTATCTTCGAGAAAACCGGTATTCAGCGTGGTATGCTCACTACGGTGGCAAGAACGGTTATCGGCACGTTCACGGCTTTGGGAGCCAATGCTCTGCTTGCTTTTATCCTCAGCCGGAAGAGATTCCTTTTCCGGTCCGGTCTTTCACTGTTCTGGGTAATAACTATGTATGCTTCAGGCGGCATTGTCACGACTTATATCCTGTACAGATATCTGCACTTCAACAATACATTCTGGGTATACATTATTCCGGGCCTGGTAAGCGCATTTTATGTACTGGCTATCAGGACTTACATGAGTGGTATTCCTGATTCGGTGGAGGAAGCTGCACTGCTTGAAGGTGCCGGTTATATGAGAGTATTCTGGAGCATCATATCCCCGCTGTGCAAACCTGTTTATGCCGCTGTTGCGCTGTTTATTGCCGTAAATCACTGGAACTCATGGTTTGACGCATTGCTTTATAACCGGTTTGAACCCCGGTACACAACGCTGCAGTATGAGATGATGAAGCTGTTCAGTGAATTAAGAGTTCCTTCCGGAACAGTGGAGGCTATGTGCAGAAGGTCCACGAGTGATACAGAGAGAGCTGCGGCATATGTTCTGGTATCGGTTCCTGTTATCGTTGCTTATCCTTTCTTTCAGAAATACTTCGTTGCCGGTCTCAGTATCAGAGGAGTCAAGGATTAACCGGTATACTGCTTGCATTTCCGCATGTCTGCCTCAAAATGGTTTGATTATCAAAATAATTTGCTGTATTATTCAATTGTATGGTAGGTTCCTTAGTTTTTGAGGAGGCGCTTTATGATCAGAAAACCTTTAAAGTTTATATACGGCATCAAGCTTATTGCCACATGGATGCTTATCCCTTTTGTTCTTATGTTTGTCCCGGATCTGATAAAGGAGTTCAGTGCCAGGATGACTACGCGTGAAGTCACGCTGCTGGAGGAGACGTACAGCAGTTACCCTGATGAGATCCTGTACTTTAAGGCTGATATTGACGGTAAAGAAAGAGTTGTAAGCGCTCCGGTTACCGCCGAAGAAGGGGACCAGGTCACTGTCATCTTAAGAAACGGCAGTTACTATCTCACACCGTTGGATTCTGAAACCATGGACAAATATATGACTTTTACGGGAAGATTCATGAGGATCTGCAACAACAATTTCGGATATCATGTTATCGGTATCGCAGCCGTGCTGCTTCTGTCTTTTCTGATCACATTCAAAAATAGAAAAGAGATCAGGGCGGGGCTTCCGACACTTTCAAAGGTCACTGACATAGCCGGAATGTTAACGGCAACGGTAATGACAGCAGCTCTGCTTTACGGCGTATTAGACAATTCCTTAACGGGTCTCGGTGTTGCGTATATATGCCTGTTCCTGGGAATTTTCTATACGGCTCTCTTTACAGTGATATGGGTATTCGGATCTGCGGTATCGTAAATGGTCTGACCCATTCCATGCATTAAGGCATGATATAATGTTATGGAACTTCAGTTCTGATTCGGAACGGATTTGGGGGATGTATGGATACGTTTTCGGAAGCGCTATTAAGCGGAAAAACAGATAAGATCCCTGATTCTTTTGACTGGTTTGCGCCTTTGCTCGGAGACTGGGACTGCGACTATTTTGATGAGTATGTAAAAGGCCGGAAGCGTCACGTTAAGGGTGAATGGATCTTCAGACGCGTATTGGAAGGCTCGGGGATCCAGGACATATTTATCTTTCCATCCAGAGCGACAAAAGAGGAGTCTCCCCAGCCTGACGGCGAATACGGGACATCTCTCCGTATCTTTAACAGGGATAAAGAATGGTATGACGTGGTCTACACATGCGCCGGCACCATGAAGAGACTGACTTTTCGAAAAGAAGGTGACAGGCTGGAGGGCAAGGTCCTGGACGAAGAGAGTACTTATTGGACATTCTCGGATATCACTGACAACAGTTTTCGCTGGGAATATGTGATAAATAAGCAGGGTGGTTCCCGGGAACTCGTTTGTGAGATAATCGGGAAAAGGATCAATTGACTGATAGAAAGATTCATGTGAGGTAATATGCCGCTTATTCCGTTAGAATGTCCTTCCTGTGGGATTGAGATAATAACCGATTCCGATGACAGTGCAGCCATCTGCAGTCATTGCGGCAAGCCTTTTATCGTTAAGGATGCTATTGTCCGGAACTATATCAGGATCGTTACCGGCACTGGAAAATGTGACGTAAAGACCCTTGCTTATGAGGAATTCATTATCGAGGGTGAAGTCCTGAAAAGATATAACGGCTCATCTCCGTGCGTTGTTATTCCGGATGAAGTATCAGTCATCGGCAGTAAAGCTTTTGAGGACTGCAGGGATATAACGGAGGTCCGTCTGTCTGACAGCGTAACTGAAATAGAAGACAACGCGTTTGCGGGCTGTGATAATCTCAAAAAAGTCTTTTTCGCTGATGCTTTGAAAAAGATCGGCGGGTACGCATTTTCCGAATGCACATGCCTTGAAACAGTTGAATTCCCGGTTTCTGTCGAAGAGGTCGGACCGTATGCATTCAGCGGATGTTTTATGCTTAATTCCGTAAGAATGCCGTCGTCACAGGCGGCCGTTCACGAGACGGCTTTTATGGGCGACAGGGATGTGAGTTTTGACTGGCCTGAAGACTGGAATGATAAGCAGCTGGATAAGCTGAAGATAGCTGCCCCGGTTTTAGGCGGCATGATCGATCTGTGCGATTCGGAGGGCGCGGTTAATACGGCAGGCGCCTCTCTTCTGTTCCTCGGGATCTCGGATTCCGGTTCATATGTGGAATCGGTAAAGTATAACTTTTATGCATACAAGGATTTTATGAGGATGTTCTCGTTGGAGGCAAATAACAATGATCCGTATCTTCTCAGGGTGAGCGTGGATAATGCCCAGCAGAGATATGACGCCATTGCCGATATCCAGAAAAGCTATTCCGAACTGGTCGGCTTGCTAAACCGCGCGGATATAAGCAGAAGCAATGTTGAGATGATCAATATCCCGCATTTCATATATAAACCGGGCAAAAGACTCAATGATTACAAGGTTGCGGATCTGGGCTCCGTACCGGTATTCCAGCTGCGGCTGACACAGAAATAACAGTTTTTCCTTTTGTCAGAATTACAACGCATCCTGGATTTTGTATGCTTAAAAACAAAGTTTACATACTTGATAAACATTTTTAATTACGGCTTATCTTTACTGATATAAACTCAGGTTATGTTAACAGGGAGGAATATCTTATGGATAATAATATCGAAATAAATCCTGACAGCCTCGAAAAGGTTGCCGGCGGAGCAGGTCCTAAAACTTTTATCATCTACAAAACCCTGACAGATCTGGAGAATGCGCCTTTCTTCGATAAACTGCTGTCCCAGCTGGGTTTTATGAAAAACCGCGGATACGACAGGGCGGGCGCGCAGAATGAGCTCCTCAAGTATATTACCGATACCGAGGGCGCAAGTGTTCTCCCAGGTGCAATGGAAGATTTTATGAATAAATACTGGTAACAGGAACCGATTTTTGTTAATGCGGAAAAAATAGCAAGTCTTGAAAGTATATTTTATAAAAGTAAAATAATCTTAAACTGACAGATATGGGAATGCTCTTTCTCAGGGTGCGTATTATCTGCCGGCTTAATCCGTTATCAGGGCATATAGAAATGAAGAAGACCAGGCTTTTCTTTTCATCAATTAGTACCAAACTGATTATATTGATAGTCAGTGTGGTCGTTGTGCTTGCCTTAGGTCTTGAGGCTATATGCGTTTTGTTCATGGGAAATGTGCTTACCAAGGGCGCGGTTGCCCAGATGAATCTGTTCTGTGATGAGAGAGGCTCTGACCTTGATACGGAACTTCTCAGGATCGAGGATGCCGTTGGATCGCTTTCCAGGTGGACAGCAAGCAGGATCCCTGATCTGCAGACTCTTAAGGATGATGCGGGACTGCGCTATTCCATAATCGATGAATCAGATGATCTTATCAGATACATGACCGAGGGTAACGAAGTTATCCAGAGTGCCTACATTCATTACACCCTTGACGTGACCGGACCGGTCGACCGCGATGAAGGCACATATTACAGCCGTGATGAGGACGGAACCTTCATAACGATACCTTTTACCCAGCTGGAGATCGCCGAAGATCCTGTCTCGGAGTACTGGTATTACGCACCGATAAGGAACGGAAAAGCCCTCTGGACCGAGCCTTATTATGACAGCAGCATAGATGATTATCTGATCACTTATGTCGAGCCGGTCTTTATGGAAGATATTCCTGTCGCGGTCATCGGCATTGATATCAGTTTCTCGAGGCTTCTCGAGTGGGTCGACTCATTAAGATATAACGAGACAGGTTATATGTATCTCAAGGCTGCTGACGGAGATGTCCATTATCACATGGATTTCCTGGGACGTGAACATGTGCACGGAGATGAGGAAGACGAGATAATCGAGAACGGGGAACTGATGGAGCAGGAAAGAACAACTGACTCCCTTATCCGCTACCGTTACCATGGACGTGACCGCGTTATGGCCTTTGTTACACTGCGTAACGGAATGAAGTTTGTTCTTTGTGACGGACACGACAGTATTTACAGGGAAAGAGACCATGCGCTTATTATTATGGTCATAGCTTCTGTAATTATGGCGGCAGTTGCCGGTGTTGTCGCTGCAGTCATTTCGATGCGTATTACAAGGCCATTAAGAAAGATCGCTGCCGCGGCGAACGAGATCGGCGAAGGTAATTACGATGTCGTGCTTCCTCCCGAGCGTAACGATGAGGTAGGTGAAGTCTCCAAGAGCTTCAGACTTGCGATAGATAAGATCAGGACCAGATCAGAAGATATCAGGGCACGGGTCGCCGCGCAGGATGAGAGGATAGAGAAGGACGCACAGACTCTTAAGAAACAGGAAGATGACCTTGTCACAATGAGAAATCTCGCTTATGTTGATTCGCTCACCAAGGTCAAGAACAAGCATGCGTTCGAAGATACCATTGAATATATCAATGAACAGATAAAGAACGGAACTGCCGAGTTTGCCGTCATAATGTGCGACCTTAACTATCTGAAACTGATCAATGATACCCATGGTCATCAGGCCGGAGACCGTGCGATCAAGACTGCCACAAGGATACTTTGTAAGGCGTTCCCGATGAGTACCGTATTCAGGATCGGAGGAGATGAGTTTGTCATCATTCCTTCAGTGCTTGAATACGCTAAGATCGATGAGAAGCTTGAATCGTTGGATTTGCTTCTTGAACAGCACAGAAATTCTTCTGACGATATTACGAAGCGTGTCTCGATAGCATACGGAAGTGCTGTATTTGAGCGCGAAAAAGACAACTCATTCAAAGAAGTCTTTGAAAGAGCAGATAAGCAGATGTATGATCAGAAGCAGAAGATACACGCGTTGGACGGATTCACCGGAGACAGCCGTACAGGGCATGATATGCAGATACTCAATTAAGACTGTGCGCGGGGGAATATGGATTATAAAGTCCTGATGATAGATGATGATGAAGTAATAGCCGGTTCAACAGCGGAATACTTCAACATGTTTGATGTTAAGACTGCATACGTCACGAGCTTTGAGGATGCAGAGAAGTTCCTTGATGAGAATACGGTATCGCTCCTTCTCCTGGACATCAATCTCGGTGACAGATCAGGTTTTGATCTTTGTAAAAAGGTCAGGGAACAGTATGACATGCCGATCCTCTTTGTAAGTGCCAGAACAAGTGATGACGATGTTCTGATCGCACTCAATATCGGTGGTGATGATTATATTAAAAAGCCTTATACACTCAGCATATTACTTGCTAAAGTTAAGACTGTCCTAGACCGTTATGAGAAGGCCAGGGTAGCTGCGCAGGCAGTCAACGCGCCCCGTTCTGCCGATAAGACAGGCGAATCCGTTATCAGGATCACTGATGATATCCTGGTAGACACGAATATACACAAACTGGTATGCGGAAGTGAGCCGGTAAGCCTTAAGGATATGGAGTATAAGCTTATCCTTTATCTTGCACAGAACAGCGGACGTGTCGTTACAAAGGATGAACTTCTTAAAAATGTCTGGGATGATGAATTCGTCGGTGAAGGAACGATCGCGGTTCATATCAGGCATCTAAGGGAAAAGATCGAGGCTGATCCGAAGAATCCTGTGATCATTAAGACGATCTGGGGTGTCGGATACATGGTCGAGGAGTATGCTGCAAAGTGAAAGAATACACACGCCTTGTTATTACTATCGTATGTGTATATATCGTTGCAGTTTTGCTGTTTGTTCTGTTGACGAATACAGGTCTTATAAGCACTTCCGTATCAAATGACCATATACTCATTCTGAATGACATAACCCAGACTGCAGGAGATAACTGGAAGGATCTGCATGCCTTCGACGGTATAAAGACCGGCATCGATTATGTGGTGCTGGACCAGAACAATTCAGTTGTCTACGATTCACGTGCTAACGGTTCTTCTGAAAGATTAAGTGTTGAGACTGCCATGAAGATGCGTTATCCGTATTCATATGTAGTCCGTGACAATAATATCCTTGGCTGTGTCATTCTGCTCGATGACGGCCGTGCTTCATACAATTCATTAAGGATCACCGTTACCGTTGCATTTGCGGTTTGCGGTCTTCTTATTGCTGCCGGTGCTGTCGTTTATGGTATTTATGTTCAGAAGAATATCATCGGACCGTTCAAAAAGATGGAACGCTTTGCCGGTAAGATCGCAGAGGGTAATCTGAACGAGCCTCTGATGATCGAGAAGAACAATATGTTCGGTTCATTCTCGGAGAGCTTTGACATCATGAGAGAGGAGCTTTCAGCCTCCAAGGACAGGGAACTTGCGCTTCAAAAAAAGGAACAGGAACTTGTAGCCTCGTTAAGTCATGATCTTAAGACACCCGTAACGGGAATAAAGGTTACGTCTGAACTCCTTAAGGCAAAGCATGAGATGAACGGCGGTGACGAAGAAGAGATTACCAAACTTGATAATATCTATAAGAAGGCTGATGAGATAGACCGTCTCGTTACGGACCTGTTCTCTTCAACGCTCGAGAATTTGGGTGAGTTTAAGGTCAGCTGCAAGGATGAACCGTCTTCTGTCCTGAAAGACATAGTATCAAATCATGATGACAAGGGACTTACGGTATCAGGTGAGATTCCCGGCGTGATAATCAATATCGATACAAAGCGTATGAGCCAGGTCGTCGGCAATATAATCTATAACTCATATAAATACGCAAATACAAAGATAGATGTCGACTATAAGATCATAGATGATTATCTCGAGATGAGAATAAGAGACTATGGTCCCGGTGTTCCCGAAGAGGAACTGGATCTTATTACAAATAAATTCTACCGTGGCAGGAAACAGAAGGATTCCAATGCAGACGGAAGCGGACTCGGCCTTTATATAGCGCGCATACTTATGGAGAAGATGAACGGTGAACTGATACCTTCCAATGCTGACATGGGTTTTGCCGTTACTCTGCTCATTCCGTTGGGATAATCATCACAGTTAAGAATTTGATAAGAATTACATAGTTCTTTGTTAAAGAACTGCAAAGACAGGATCTGTACAATACAGCCATAAGCTACAAAAGAGTGAGCAAAAGGAGTATAGGTATGGATTCTATCTTAAAGACAGAAAAGTTATGTAAGTCATTTTCCAACGGCGGTGTCCAACAGCATGTTATAAAGAATCTTGATCTCGAGATCATGAAAGGCGACTTTACGGTCATCATGGGAGCATCGGGATCAGGTAAGACAACTCTTCTTTATTCGCTGTCAGGAATGGACAAACCTTCCATGGGCAAGATCTATTTCGCAGATACGGATATATCCGATTATTCGAACGACCAGCTTGCAGTATTCAGAAGAGGAAACTGCGGATTTGTTTTCCAGAGTGTTTATCTTCTCGAAAACCAGACTGTTCTGGATAACGTTCTCACGGGTGCGCTCATTGTGCAGAAGAATTCAACAGAGCTTACCAAAAAGGCCAGGGAACTCCTCACCAAAGTCGGCATCGGGGAGGAGATGTGGGATAAGTATCCTAACCAGTTGTCCGGTGGTGAGGCGCAGAGAGTCGGCATTGTAAGAGCGGTCATCAACGATCCGAAGATCCTTTTTGCAGACGAACCTACGGGCCAGCTCAATTCGGCATCCGGACAGGATGTTCTCAACATCTTCACACAGATCCATAAGAACGGTCAGAGCATCGTAATGGTTACACACGACCTCAAGACAGCATTGAGAGGAACCAGAGTGATGTTTTTAAGAGACGGCAGCGTTGTCGGAGAGTACCGCATGCCGACTTACGGAATTGATGATCTCAAGGCCAGAAAATCAGGTCTTCAGAACTTCCTCAATGAGATGGGATGGTAATTAACATGAAGATATTCAGATTGTCATTATTTAATCTGCGCAAGAACAGAAGAGAAGCACTGGCGATCGTCTTACTGACTCTTATTACGGTATTCCTTCTGGGAACTGTTGCCGCAAACATTGCAAAGGCAGGAACGGCATTTGAAAACAGTTTCGAAGCAACAGGGAGTGTAAATAATTTTGCTGTCTTCAGAGACGGTAAGTACCGTGAAGAATACAAAGATATCATTGAAAAGGAATATGTGAAAGATGAAGTCATAAAGGTTGATTTTCTCTATGCCATAGCGGCCGGAGTAATGGATAATAATAACGAGAAGATCGCATATAATATTTTATTCTTCACGGAAGAAAATGAACGCAGGATCGAAGGTTTTGTAAAAGAGAATTCTTTATCCGAAGAGGAGATCAATAATCTTGAGCATCCTATCTGGCTGCCCCAGTATTTTGAGATAACGGGAGGGTTTAAACCCGGTGACACATTTACGGTTATTACCGGTGGCAGGGACTATCCTTTTGAGATAGCCGGTTTCTATGAGACCGGACTCGGTAACGACAACAATGTGGGTGTTAAATGTATTGTAACTGACAGGGATTATACACTTCTCTCCTCTATCTACGAAGAAGACGTCCTTCTTGGCTATAATTCAGATGAATCACTGCCGGATGAGGAATTCATTACCAGATGTGAGGAAGAATCTTCCGAGAATATAACAGCTTCTTTCTGGTATTTTGATAAGCCTATCCTTAAAACATCTTCCACCATGTATCTTGATATGTTCATGTATATTTCAGGTGGCCTGTCACTCATAACACTGGTAGCGGTGATCTTTCTTATCAGACATAAGATCAAGAATGATATTGATGACCAGATGCAGCAGATCGGAGTACTCGAAGCTCTGGGTTATACTTCTTCGGAAATATCAAAGTCCTATATTTACGAGTATGTTATTACCGGCGGCATCGGAGCTTTGCTGGGTGCGTTAAGTGCAGCGGCATTTACTCCCGTTATGGATAGTTTCTGCAGGATAATGATGAACCGCAATGTTCATGGTAATTCTAACTTTGCAATGATCTTTCTGATTGCATTGATTATGGTCATTATTATCATAGCGTTTGCACTCATGAAGGCCCGGACAGTTAAGAAATTTCCTCCTGTTGTAGCCTTCCGCCGCGGCATAAAGACTCACCATTGGGGAAAAAATGTCTTTCCTTTGGAGTCGACAAAAAGAAGTATCAATTTAAGACTCGCACTTAAGAATACATGCCGCAACGCTGCACAAAACCTTGGTACGGTTGCCTGTGTCACTCTGGCAACAACAGCCATGCTGTTCTGTTTATCCACTGCAGTATTCTTCAGCGACGGCTTGAGCGGTCTTCTCTCACTGATGGGAATGGAAGTAAATGATCTGTCCGTAACTGTCCTGGAGAATGTGGATGCCAATGAATTCGCGGAAGAACTCAGGAGCCTTCCTGAAGTCAGAAAGGCGCTTGCTACACATAATTTCCATTATCTCAGTGTGCAGGGTTCAGTATTCAGCGGTGCTGCCCAGGTATATGACGATTTTAACGAGACTGAGAATCTCCCGCTATACAGCGGAAGATATCCTGAACACGATAACGAGATCGCTATATCTTTGTTCAGGAGCAGGAGTGAAGGCTATGAGATCGGTGACAGCATAATCGTTAAAGGTGACGGAACACAGAAATCATATCTTGTTACCGGTATAATCAGCGGCATGTCAAACAGCAGGATGAATCTGTATCTTACTGATGAAGGATACAAAAGAGTCTGTCCGAACAGCAGGCCTGATCTGGTCCAGATATATTTGAATGAGGGCGTAGACAGGAACGAATTCACGGCAAAACTTGCTTCGATCTATGGCGCGCCTGTTACGGAGACTGAGGCTGATTACGATGTCTCAGGAACTCTTGAAGAAAGGATCAGGAGTACTGCTGACCAGAAGATCGCTTCTCTCATGTCCCGATATGGCGTAACGGATGTTGATTATGCGATCAAGATCGGCGATCAGATGATTACCGGAAGAAGCAGCGGACTGAAGATCAAGGATATCGGATCCACATTGGACCTTGCAAAATCACAGATGGGATCAGTAGCCGATGCAACGAGCTTGTTTTGTATCGGAGGCGGCATATTCATTACATTGACCGTTGCATTCATTCTCTCGATAATTGCAACATCAAATGTAAGAAGGCAGCGTAAAAACCTCGGCATCATGAAGAGCCTTGGTTATTCTTCAAAAGATCTTATGACCCAGCTCGCTCTGCAGCTGCTTCCTGCAACCATCGTATCTACTGTTATTGCAGCCGTTGTATCTGTAATCGTTGAAAAGACATTCTGGTTTGCGCTTTTCGGAGTTGATAAGTCAACGGATTATGCGGTCATGATCATAACATGTGTCCTGATGGTTATCTTCTGTTATGCCGTTACATATCTTGCAGCAGGAAAGATCAAGAAGATTTCCGTTAACGAACTTATGACTGAGTAATATCGGAGGGATAGAAATATGATGAGAAAACACGAAAAGATATTAGCTGCCGGTCTCGCATTGATGATAGGTTCGGCCGCGCTGATTCCTTCAAGAAGTGTACGTGCTGACGGCAATACACCAGGGACAGGCAATGATGCATATGGCGATGAGAGAGTTTACTGCATCGGTTCAGTAAGTAAGGTCTATGTAACAACAGCAGTTATGCAGCTGGCTGATAAAGGACTTGTTGATATTGAGGCACCTATTACAGAATATATTCCGAACTTTATGATGGCTGACCCCAGATATACAAAGATAACCGTGAGAATGCTCATGAACCATACATCCGGAATCATGGGAACACAGTACGGAAGCATGGAACTTTACAACGATAATTCGATGGTTTCAAATGATGATTTTATCGCCGCGTTTGCCGGTCAGAGACTTAAGGCAGATCCCGGTGAGTACGCATGCTACTGCAACAACGGTTTTGAACTGCTCCGCATCATTGTTGAGAACGTAAGCGGAATGAGCTATACGGAATATGTCGAAAAATACATTTCCTGTAATCTCGGGATCAGTAATACGGGAACGCCTTTCAATATGTTTGACAGGGAAGATGCCGTTCCGGTTTTTAACGGAAGTCTGCCTTCTGAATATGAGTATTGCATGGCGCCCGGTTCCGGCGGCATCTATGCAACTGCATCAGACGTTGCTGAGTTCGGAAGTTCTTTCTGGAATGGAGACAACAGACTTCTTTCTGAATCTGCAAAAGATGGCATGGCAACGAGATGGACAGATTCTGATTCCGGATACCTGGACGGATCAGGATTGGGATGGGATTTTGTTGAAGAGCTCAGTTATCAGGAACAGGGCGTTAAAGTCATCGGCAAAGGCGGTGATATCAATACCATGCACGCTACACTGCTTGTTGCTCCCGATAATGAGATCAGTGTCAGTGTTCTGACCAGCGGCGGCAGCAGTATGTATGCTCAGTTTGTTGCTGAAGCACTTTTGGATGTTGCTCTGGAAGAACAGGGTATTACCATAGAACATGAGACGTGCACTGATGTGAATATAGTCGATAAGATTCCTGATGAATTCAAAAAATATGAAGGATATTACAGCATGGCTTCGCTGACGGGATCTGCGATCGCAGACATAAGTTTCTCAGATGACAAAATGACCGTTGTAAATCAGGGACTCTCATCCAAAACCACTTCGTATTACAGATATACTGATGTTGGAGGTTTCGTTGAAGTCGATGAAAATGACTATATCAAGCCTAATCAGGTGCTTGTTTTCTTTGAGAATGGTACCGGCGGCAAAGTCTATATCAAAGGTGAACAGATGAACGCTCTGCCCGGTGTGGGAGATTATGTAAGGAGGACATACTTAGGTGAGAAAATGGCTGATATATCCGTGTCAGGTGAGACAGTAAATGCCTGGGTAGCAAGGTGTGCGGCTCCCTGGGTCCTTACAAGCGATATCTATTCTTCAACAGGTTATGATATGCCGGTCATGAAGATCAGGGTATCAGATACAATGCCCGGTTATGCGTTCTTCGGTTTATCCGCAGGCAGCCGTGTTGTAATGATGACAGATGAAGATGATATGACCTTTTTCCAGACCATACCTTCTTCTTCGAACAGGGATCTTGCCGAGGCACATGCAAATGGTGACGGAACTATAAGTCTTTCTCTCGGGAGCACATACCGTTCAGTAGATACGCTGCCGGAGTTCACGTCTGACATCCGTACCGTTGAACTCAAGAGCAATGAAGCATCCTGGTACTATATCGGCAAAGAGATGGAGTACGTTACTATCATTGCAGAGCGTCCGGAGAACAGTGCAATCATTGTATATAACAAATACTTTGAGCCTTTGTATTCAACACATAATCTCGATGCTTCAGATTCGATAGATCTCCCTGCAGAAGGTTTTATCGTATTCTTGGGAGAGGACGGAGGAACTGTCTCGATCACAAATTAAGGTATGTGTTCATCAGGGCAAGTGCATTATAATATTTGAATCATACGGTTAAGGGGATCCGGATATTATGGCTAAGCAGAACATTTATGACAATGAGACCTTTTTCGAAGGATACATGAATCTCAGAAAACGTGAGGTGAACGCAAATAATCTTTTTGAGATACCGACGCTATACTCTCTGATGCCTGAGCTTCAAGGGAAAAAGATCCTGGACTTAGGATGCGGATCCGGTGAACGCTGTAAAGACTACATAGCGCGCGGGGCAGAAAAAGTTGTAGGTGTTGATATCTCTGAAAAGATGCTCGAGGTTGCAAGAAGAGAGAACAGCAATCCCAATATCACATACATTAACATGCCGATGGAGGATATCGGATGTATTGAAGAATCCTTCGATGTTGTGATCAGTTCACTTGCGTTCCACTATGTTGAGGATTTTCAGGGCGTGGTCGAAAATGTATACTCGCTCTTATGTGATGGCGGTATTTTCCTGTTCTCGCAGGAGCATCCGATCTCTACCATAAGCCCGACTTCCTGTTTGTAAAAGCGGAGAAGTGATATGAATGCATTGTTTTGTGAAGGCCTTACTGAAGGAAACACCGGTAAACTTTTATCGGTTCCTAAAAGTGACCTTCATAATCATTCTACTAAGGGATGCAGAAGAGCATGGCTTGAAGACAGGATAGGCAGAAAACTTTCAGCGCCGCCTGAGAAGTTTGCCGGGCTTGAAGGAATGCAGGAATGGTTTACCGGGAATATAAAGCCATACTGTTCAGACCGTGAAGGGATAATCCTCAGATGGGAAGGGGCCTTTGCTGAGGCGGGAAGGAATAATATCAGAAGGCTTTCGATGAATTTCGGAGCTCCGGAGATCGAACTTGCCGGAGGAATGGATACATTCGTAAAGATGATCGGGCGATTCCGTCAGGAGTACTGTCCGGAGACTGTTTTTGAACCTGAGATCACATATGTGGCCCTCTGCGATGTCGAAAAGGAAGCAGCACATATTGATGAGTATATTTCTTCAGGTTTTTTCAAAACTATCGATGTGTGCGGTGGCGAAAATCTCAGACCTGTGGAAGACTTCATTCCTCTATACAGAGCTGCCGAACGGTATCATCTGATAAAGAGGATGCATGCAGGCGAGAGCGGTTCTGCTGATGATGTGAGAAAAGCAGTTGAAATACTGGGTCTTTCCGAGATACATCACGGCATAAATGCTGCTGATTCGAAAGAAGTGATGAAGTTTTTGGCGGATAACAATATTCAGCTCAATGTCTGTCCGAGCAGCAACGTAATGTTGGGATATGCGGATGATTATGAGAACCATCCCATCAAAACATTGTATGAGAATGGTGTGAGGGTAACTATCAATACTGATGACCTTCTGATATTTGACAGTTCGATCGAGAATGAATATCTTTTGCTTTACCGGTCAGGCGCAATGAGTGCAGAGCAGCTTGATGAGATAAGGCTTTGGGGATTGAACCAGGGAAATAAATGCGTGAAAGGATCAAAATGTTTGAAGTAAAATTCGGAACAAAAGAACCGGTGAAGAGTCCCGAAGAACTCAGGACAGCCCCGGAGAGTATTTCCGGTAATGCTGAATTTCTATATAAAGGCGGAAAAACAGATGAATCAGAATCGCTTGAAAAATAATTATTGCTTTTGCAGGGGGTGAATTGTTATGGCTTATGATCTTCATGTTTTCAGAGGAAAAGACTGGTGGGACGGAACTGATGAGCCTATAACCGCTGAAGAACTTCTTTCTGTGGAAGGTGTTCAAAGTGCAAATGATATATCTTCAGTCAACCCGGAAACAGGAGCTAAGATCAGTGTCTCAAGCGAAGGCATGTTCTCATACAATGATTCATATTTCATGCTGAGGAAAGGCATGATCACTGTAGCAGTCCGCGATGAAAAAGCAATCGAAGTAATACGTCCTCTCGCCGAAGCTCTTGGAGCTGTTATCCAGGGTGATGAAGGCGAGTTTTATTGATCGGGTGACTGCTTGTGATCAAACCTGTAAGGATACATAAAGGCGATACGGTTGCCACTATAAGTCCGTCGTGGGGATGTTCAGGTTCTTCCAAAGTTAAGTGGAAATATGAGCTTGGATGCGAACGGCTCCGTGCGCTTGGCCTGAACGTTATACCGGCGCCCAATTCCCTTAAGGGAACTTCATATCTCAGGGATAATCCCGAAGCCAGAGCTGACGACTTCAACTGGGCCTATGAGAGCAGGGAAGTAAAAGCCGTGATCGCCAATATCGGAGGAAACGACTCGGAGCTTCTTTTGCCTTTCCTCTCGAAAACTGTTATCAGAGATAACCCCAAGATCTTATGCGGATATTCCGATGTAATGACCCTGCATCTTTTCTGCTTCCGTGAAGGACTCATGACCTATTATGGTGATAACCTTATGACGGACCTAGCCGAGAATTCCTCATGGCATCCTTACAGCAGATACTGGTTCCAAAAGACGTTTTTCGAACCGGAGATCATCGGAAAGATAGAGCCTTCTGATAACTGGTCTTATGATGAGAATAAATTATTAGTAAGAGATTACAGAAAGAGTTACGTGACCAATCCGGGTTACATCCGCATTCAGGGAAGAGGAACGGTTAAGGGAAAGCTTTTCGGAGGCCACGGAGAGATAAAACGGTTATGCGAAGTGTACGGGGAATCACTCATAAGACAAGAGAATTTTGAGGATTCAATATTCTTTTTCGAGGATATACCTGAATGCTGCGATCCGGGGCAGATGGCGGCATTCTTTGACTGGATGGGTCAGAAGGGATATCTTCAGAGTTTAAAGGGGATCATCATAGGCAAGATGCGCATGAAGGGATCCTTTGAGCCGTATGCCAAAAAGATCAGAGAGGTCATAACGGAAAAGTATCAGCTTTCTGACCTGCCTGTGCTGGGAGGACTGAATTTCGGCCATACATCGCCTGTTGCGATCCTGCCGTACGGAGCACAGGCGGAGATCAATATGGAAGATATAAGTTTTGCCGTTCTTGAAAGCGGAGTGGCCGGACATTGTTCAAGACAAAACTCTGGATTATAAGACAGGAATTGACGGACAGGACATAGTACCTTTATAGCAAATACAAAAGGAGGATCTTATGAATTGGGCTGATGTTATCAATAAGACACTCATGTATCTTGAGGACAATATCATGACCGTTCAGAGTCCGAAGGAGGTTGCTATGGAAGTTCATGTGTCAGCAAGTTATCTGCAGAGCAGTTTTCAGATGATCACCGGTTACACGATCGGTGAATATATAAGAAACAGAAGGCTGTATCTCGCTGCAATGGATCTGATCGAAAAAGATGAGAAGATCATAGATGTAGCGGAAAGATACGGTTATGAGACACCTGAAAGCTTTGCAAAGGCGTTCAGCCGTTTCCACGATGCCACACCGAATGAGATCAAAAAGAAGAATAAACCTGCGAAGGTTTTCCTGCCGCTTAAACTGTCTTTCTCGGTCAAGGGCGCTGATAAGATAGATGTGATAATAGAGAAGATGCCCGCTTTCAAGATACTGGGTGTTGCGGATGTGTTTGAGAATGACACCTGTTTTGGAAAGATCCCGGGATTTGTTTACGATTTTATAAATGAACATGGCGGAGAACTGAATTCGGATACATTCTACGGCGTGAGCGTCGGTGACTGTGATGGTGTCTTAAATGCTGAAGGCAGACCCTGGTCTTCTGACTATGACGGGATCACGTTTGACGAGCGTTTCCTCTTCCTTGCAGGAGTTGACTTCAAAGGCGGAATAGTACCTGACGGCATGACCGTTATCGAGGTCCCCGAGACTGTCTGGGCCAAATTCAAATGCAGGGATAATTCGACTGAAGCCACCCAGGAGATGCGCCGTTATATCTTCGGTGAATGGCTCTTTGAAGCAGATGAATATGATCTCGTTGATGAGTATAATATAGAGCGTTACGGAGTGCCGGATGAAAAGGGCGGCGGCCTGCATAATGAGATTTGGCTGCCTGTAAGAAGAAAATCCTGATTGTTTTTCCGTTCAACAGAAAGGGGATAATAATGAAAGTAAAAGGAATACCTGCTTTGATCCTTTGCGGAGCGTTAATCTTGGCGTCCGCAGGATGCAGCACACAGGCAACGGCAGCGGTTACGGAAGCTCCCGCGGCGCCCGTTGAGACTGAGGCTCCTGTTGCCGAAGCGGCACCCGACAATTCGGATGACATTTTTGTCAGCGCTTATCCGGCATTTGAAGTCACCTCACAGAGCCTTCACGACGGCAAGTGGGATGAAGTAACCGCCAACACGGTTGCCGGAAAGAATGCTTCACCGGAGCTTTCGTGGGAACCCGTAGAGGGCGCATCCACTTATGTTATTTACATGATCGATCTGGACACAGCATATTTCATTCACTGGAAATCAAGTGATATCACCGAGACTTCGCTTCCTGAAGGCTGGGCGCCTTCCTTGGATTATGTTGGACCTTATCCGCCTCCGGGAAGCACGCACAAATATACGGTATATGTTTTCGCGCTTAAGAATCCTGTCGAAAGGGTCAAGGGCGGGGTTAATGGCATATCACCCAAAGTACAGGAATTCATGGATTCGCTTGACACCGATGCAAGCGGCAATACCGGCAATATCATCGCAGTGGGAAGAGTCACGGGAAACTTTACCGGTAAATAGAGCTTCTGATCATGAAAAGAATACTTTCACTTATACTGCTTTCCGTTCTCGCAAGCGGGATGTGTGCCTGCAATCTCAAAAATGATCTCTCCCGGATACCGGATGATTCAGCAGGGAAGAAGCTTGCCGTTATTTTTCCCGGAATGGGATATACCAAAGACAGGCCCCTGCTCTATCATTCGCGTGAGATCCTCGAACATGAAGGCTTTGAGATCAGGTATATCGAGTGGAATGATCTTCCTAAGAATACGTTTACGGAGCCTGCCTGTACCAAGGCTGCCGAACAGCTGGACAATATGGATCTGGAGGGATATGAAGAGATCATTTTCGTCAGCAAGAGCATAGGAACCGTGGCGTCATCAACATATGTCGCAGAGCATGATCTTGATGTAAGACAGATATGGTATACGCCTCTTCTTGAAGCCTTTGATGCATGCGGCAGTGAAGCACGAAATAGCAGCATTATCGCGTTTATCGGAACTGATGATGAGAGATCCAATGTCTCGCAGGTCAGGATAAAAGCCAACTTGCTCGGGATAGAACTTCATATGTATGAGGACTGCGGTCATTCCCTCGAGCGCGATGATGATGCCGGGACTCAAGATGTGTTGGATGATGTTATGAAGATTACGTCGGAGTATATTGTGCAACCGCACTGAAACGGGCTGTACTTATGCTTCAGGCTTTCTTTTGCAGCGCTTGAGCATCTCATCCGCGTCTCTGAATCCTCTGACTTTCTCAAGTTCAGCCACGGCGCTCTTGTAAGCCTTATTGTCAAAAAAATGCTTGCCCCTGCAGTAGATCTCCAGCTGTTCAGCTTTTGCCTGGCCCTCATTGCAGATCTTGATCAGTTCGGCAGAAACCGCATCATTATATTTACTGCACTCTTCTATGGCCTGTCTGAACAGGAGGTCTGCTTCATCCGCTGAAGCAAGATCAGTCTTTTTCTCCAGGATCCTGGCAGCTTTGTTAATGGTCGCGATCACACGGGCGTATCTGGGATAGAGTTCTGCGATAGACCACTTGTTTCCGCAGTTCGCGCATCTGCATGTTGCTTCGGTATAATCATAGACCAGGTCTCCGCCGCAGATCCTGCAGTTAAATGTTACCTTATCTGATGCGGAAGGCTTAGCTCCAGCCTCTGCCTCGTTTTCCAATATTGAATCAACGGTGACGTCGTAAAAATCCGCGATCCTTACCAGCACCTTATACTCAATAGGAAGGCGGCCGGCCTCCCACATATAAATTATGATCGCCGGAACACCCAATTCTTCAGCAAGCGCTTCCTGGGTGAGCGAGTGCTTTTCCCTGAGTTTCTTTAAATTGTCGGCAACTACTGTATCCATGTTAAAATCCCCGGTCCGTTTTCTCCTGAACATATAATAGCGGAAACAGACCGCTATTTGAACAGTTTACTTTGATATAAACATTCCATACTCTTTCGGAACGGTCAGTACACCGTCTTTCATGTGACGGGAAAGCGTTTCTTTTATCGTATCTCTTGGAATAGAGCTTAAGGCTGTCATGCTCTGAAGAGAGTAAATATAATCAACCAGGTCGCTGACATCTGTTACCGCGAGGGAATCTTTATAATCTTTCCTTGTTATATCCGAAAAGACTTTGCCCAGCACCGAAGCCCCGTTCTGAAGTGTAAATGTCCTGCTTGTGCCGTCTTTAACTCCGAACTCCGGCAAGATTCCGGACAGGTATTCCATTATTCCGTGTATACCGAATGTGGCGCTGTAAAAACTGCCGCCGGGTCTTAACACCCTTCTGACCTCGTTAAGGCCTTTTGTTATATCGGGCACATGATAAAGCATCATGTTCGCGATAACGGCATCAAAGCTGTTATCCTCGAAAGGTATATCCATAATGTCGATCTGTTTATAGATGATATCCGGGTATTCTCCGATCGTCTCACGGGCCGTGTTCACCATTGCTTCGGAATAATCGGAAATAACAAGCTGTGAACACGTGCGGATTACTTCTTCCTGTCCTTTCCACATGCTTCCTGTTCCGCATCCGAGTTCCAATACTTTCATGCCGTCACGGATATCGTAATTGGAAAAGATCCAGTTGCCGAATCCCATCTTATTAGTTGAGTATTTGTCGTGGATAGAGATCCTCGTGCTCAGGCGTTCAGAGGAGGAATACTGCTCATTTACTGTTTTCTCGTCGTTTATACTGTTCATATCATTTAATAATTGACAACATCCTGTTTATCCCTTTTTCGAACAGGGTATATTATATCGTATATTTTGCAAAGGAATTCCCCAAGGGAATATAATTGATGAGATAATGAGCCGGAGATAAAAGGAGATGAATTATGTTCAGAAAAATGCGCAGGTTTAAACAGCAGATAAGCGATGAGGAATGCATCCGTATTCTGAAAGAGCAGCCGCGGGGTGTCCTTTCAATGATCGGTGATGACGGCTATCCGTACGGCATACCTTTGGATCACTGGTATTGTGAAGAGGACGGCAGACTGTATTTTCACGGCGCAAAAGAAGGACATAAGATCGATGCGCTTAGAAGGTGCAATAAGGTAAGTTATTGTGTTATGGATGAAGGTTTCCGGAAAGAAGGGGAATGGGCTCTTAACATTAATTCGGTTATTGTTTTCGGAAGGATTGAATTCGTTACCGATAATGAGAAAGCAAAGCTGATCGGTGAGAATCTTTGCAGGAAGTTCACGGACGATGAGGAATATATTCAGCATGAACTGATAAACGCGCTTCCCAGGGCTCAGTGCCTTGAGCTGATCCCCGAACACATTACGGGAAAGCTGGTTAATGAATCATAATATTCGAAAATGCGTGGGGAGGGAATGGACATGAGGCTTGTTTTTCCGGATATCACTTACAAAGAAAAATCAGAAGAATACATACAGGAATTCTATGATCACGGTTCGGAGATCAACGGCAGCGGCGCGCTTGACCGTTTCTTAAAGGAGTCCACTTATGAGGAATGGCTCGAAAAGATCCTTGGTGATATTGATATAGCTAATATCCCGGAACCGAGGGTTCCGTCATTGACATATTTTTATGTCCGCGAAGAAGATGACCGGATCGTCGGCATGATCAATATTCGTCTGGCATTGAATGATTTCCTCAGAAAAGAGGGAGGGCATATCGGCTACTCGGTCAGACCAACCGAACGGAGAAAACACTATGCCACGGATATGCTCAATGCCGGATTGAAGGTCTGTGATAAACTCGGCATAAAAAAAGTTCTGGTTTCCTGTGATAAGGAAAATCCGGCATCAGCGGGTGTTATAAAGAACTGCGGCGGTGTTCTTAAAGAAGAGTTTTACAGCGAAAACTTTGAAGAGACGATCCAAATGTATGTCATAAAGAGATAAATGCAGATCTGAAGTATTTTTCAAAAAACATACCCTGAAAAAGCATTCTGATTTGACATACGGAACTATTTGATGTATAAAAACGACAACGTTGTCGTTTTTATTTTTGAACAGGTGAAAAGCATGCCGAAAGTTAAAGAAGAATATCTTGAAGGAAAGAAAAAAGAGATCATCGATGCCGCGCTTGCGGTATGCGGAAGAAAGCCCGCATACGACATGACGATGTCGGATATCGTTGCACAGACCGGTATGAGCCAGGGCGGAGTCTATAAGTACTATAACAACATAGATCTTGTGCTGGCTGACCTCATAAACAGGGCGAATTCCAAGGGGGATCATAAAGCTCGGATTGATAAGATCATGGAAAGCTGCAGATCTCCGGAGGAAAAACTCGGGGATCTGTTTAAGGTCTCGGAACTGTATTTCACTGATCTTCTGATCGGATATATCAAGATCCTTTTTGAACTCGGGACCATGTTTGCGTACAGCCCTGAAAGGAATGCAGCCATAAGCAGGAACGTGACGACTGAATCTACCTTTTCCCACCTTATCGCGTGCGCTTCGCAGGTCATCATGAATGGCGCTGAGATCGGCTGCTTTGCCCCGGTCATTCCTGTGACGGATATCCTTGCATTTATCGTGGCCTCATTCGACGGGATCATAAGGGACGTAACGCTCGCAAAATGCTACGGAGATAAGGATGTGCCAAAGAGTCCGGTCGATCTTGATGAGAAGAAACTGATACGGAGCCTATACCTCGGTACAATGGCGCTTCTCGGAAAACCTGAGACAGATATGTGAGGTTGAATATGAAAGGATCATTCCTGAAACTTATAGCACCGGTAATTATACTTGTAACGGCACTTACCGCATGCAGCTCAGGACAGCCAGGAATAAACAGTTATTCCACGGCCATGGGTGAAGGCGGTAATGTAACATATATCAACTCCGGAGAAGGGATCAGCGAGGATTCGGTTTTCGAACTCGGATCGAACAGTAAAACGGTGGCCGCCTATATTGCGCTTAAGCTGGTGGACGAAGGCAGGATAGGTCTTGATGACCGGATCGCACCCTATCTAAATCAGGATCTGCTTACGTCTGACCCGCGTATGAACGATATTACCCTGAGGCAGCTTCTGAGCCATACGGCGGGCTTTTCACCTTCATATGAATTCGGGGTCGACAAGAAGATCTATTCTGACCCGGGAGAATCTTTCCGTTATTCGGGAGTAGGGTATATCTATCTTCAGAACGTGATCGAAAATGTCAGCGGGAAGACTTTGGAAGAAGCGGCAGAGCAGTATGTGTTCGTGCCGCTCGGTATGAATAACAGTACCTTCGAATATGCGCCTGCAGTTACGCCGTATATTAACCTGTCATCCGTTACGCTTTATGCTTTCGTGGTTTTTATTGCAGCCTTTCTGATTCTTTTCGCTGCCGCAGCCGTCGCGGGAAAGATAACAAAATTCAGATTCTATACACTGAAGGCTGCATTTACATTCTGTTTTGTAATTGCAGGGATCATCAACATCGCGGCGCTTCTTTTTATCCTGTCGAAAGTTACTGTTGTCTTTCTGATATATTTTGCGGCAGCGGGTGCAATCCTTCTTCTGACACAAAAAAAGAAAGTGCTCTTTTATTCCGTCGTGCCGGTGCTTACAGTGGTTATACTTGCCGCAGGCTTTACTGTCAGGGGGAGCCTTCCTGTCACAGATGATCTTATTCATAAGAAAGCCAACTGCGCATATTCGCTGAGATCCACAAGCAGCGATATGGCGCTGTTCTGCCGCGAACTAATGAGGCAGTACAGTCTTGACAGCGGAGTTGCTTCAGAGATGCTCGCTGATACGGTCACGATAGATGATAACGATTCCTGGGGACTTGGAATTGCCATTGAATATGGTAACGAAGGAACGACATACTGGCACTCGGGTATCAACCCCGGATTCCAGAGCCTTTATGTTCTCTGTCCTGATGAGGAAAGGTTCATAGTCGTAGTCACGAACAGCGATAACGGACTGGGTTTTGCCAAGGAAACCGCTTCGGAATACCTTGGTGTCAACGGGACCTGGGATATCGTCAGACAGCAGTAATATCAGCAGTCTTCTATGATAAGTTGAAATGGAATGCGCAGGAAAATGAAGAATCTGATATAATTCAGGTGTTGCAATAGGACAACATTTGGAATAAGGGAGAATAATATGGAAAACAACAACTATCAGCAGGCTCAGTATCAGCAGCCTGTGTATCAGACACAACCGCAATATCAGCCTTTACAGAATGACCCGGCTTATCTGAAACAGGCAAATGAATTCCTCACCAAGGCGATCGTATCCGGCGCTATCTCATCTTTGCCTGTAGCAAGCTTCGTTGCTTTGGTCATGGCGTCGAAAAACAGGAAAAAGATCCTCGAGTATCTTGATCAGGGCGGCATTCACACCTTCAGGATCAAGACCAGTTCCGCTCTTAGCCGTGCAGCCAAATACTCGGCTATCGGATTCTCGATCTTCTGGGGAATCTACCTGGCAATCTGGTTAATCTATGCGATTGGCATGCTCATTTTGTTAATATATTCGGCATCATCCGGGAACATTTAACTGTGCCTATGCATAACTATGTGCTGGAAACAGAAAGACTTATTCTCCGTCCGTTGACGCCGGACGACTGTGATGCCGTGTATAAATGGGTCAGCGATGAAGAGGTAACAAGATATATGGTCTACCATACTTATACCTCCAAAGAGCAGGTGATCCGGTGGCTGAAGTCTCTTGAAGATGATGACGATTATCTTTTCGGATTTGTAAGAAAAGATACCGGCGATCTGATCGGGTGCGGAAGTACCGGTCCTCAAAGAGGCGACAGCGAAAGATGGGGATTCGGCTATAACCTGCGCAGGGATCAGTGGGGCTTCGGTTATGCGACTGAAGCGGCTAAGGCTATGATCCGTTTTGCTCAGAAAGAGTTCGGAATAAGGAAGTTTGCTTCCAGCCATGTTGAGCAGAATAAAGCTTCAGGGCATGTCATGGAGAAATGCGGACTTCATTTCGTCCGATACGGACAGTTCCAAAAGCTAGACGGAACATGCAAAATGCGTTCAATGGAATATGAGGGAGAATTTGATTTGTAAAGATCGATCATAACGGGTGATTATCTTATGTGGGCATTATTGTAGAATAGTAATTGTGTGATATTTTCGAGAGGCAGGGGATAAATATGTATTGTTCTAATTGCGGTTCACCGGTAGGAGATCAGGAAAAGTTTTGTTCCAGTTGCGGAACACCTGTGATTGCTCAGGCGGCAGCACCAGCGGCTCAACAACCCGCGCCTCAACCGGTGCCTGTAATGCAGCCTGCTCCCGCTGCCTATCAGCAGCCTGTTCAGACAGCATCTCGGGCTTTTCCACAGACAGCTGCTCCTGCTCTTGCAGACGTAAAGGCCGGACCGAGAAAAGCGTGTTTTGTTATCGGACTTATTACCTGCATCCTGCTCATTATCGTAAACTTGCCATCATTTGTAATCGGTGGAATGATGTTCTTTGTTGGTCCGCTTGCCATGATGTTAGGCGCAAGCAACTCCGAAGATATGTTTCTTTACGGAATGCTGATATGTCTTGGCACTTTCGTGCTTATAGATGCGGCAGTAGTATCGATCGTATTTAACGGCATAAGCACAAAGATCACAGCGAGAAGACCTGCATCCAAGTGCAGAACATTCAGGATGGCAGCTGCGATCATAGTCCTTGCTGATGCCCTGATCACTGTAGCTCCCATTATCTGGCTTAATGACTTGATGAGCGGTGCCGAGGTTTTCTATGCCATCTTTGCTGTCGTCTTTATTATGGCAATCGTTTACATGGTCTTGGCTGTCATTACAAACAGCAAAGAAAAGAAACTGGCTTCTTAATCGTCCTTGTAATATATTCTGCGTCACTTGAATTATCAGGATAATTCTCAGGTGTTGGGGATAAAAACTTAAGTGCGTACAAAAACCTGAGCACGGACAAAATCGGATTATTGACTGCATTGTTGCACTTCGCGTGACGCTTTTCGCAACATCCGTATGCGCTTATAGATTCTACAAAAACCTTCCGTTAGACTCACACTGACGGGAGGTGTTCCTATGAAGAAAAATTGGATGTCAACTAAATACCTGGTGCTGTTCTTCGTTCTTACGCTCGCGTGGACATGGATCTGCGGATTTATACCGGTCGTGTTCGGATTTACGGATACGGGGGCTGGAACGTTCGTGTTCTATTTCGGCGGCGGGGCGCCTTCTGTGGTCGCATTGTTCATGATTTTCCTGACATATCCCAAGGATAAGAAAAAAGATTATTTCCGGCGCTGCTTCAGTTTCAGGAAGGCAGGCCTCAAATGGCCTCTCATCACGATTGCGGTCTTTACTGCGCTGTCCGCAATAAGTATTGCGGTTGGCGTCGGTCTGTTTGGCTTTGAGATGCCGACGATGGATTACCTCAAGGCGATCAGGGCAAATCCCCTGAATATCCTGCTGGTGCTTCTGCTCTCACTCATCTCCGGACCTCTCAACGAGGAATTCGGCTGGAGAGGCTATGCGCTCGACAGGCTGCTGTTGAAGTTCGGGTTCATTAAAGGCTCACTGATACTCGGTTTTTTCTGGGCGATCTGGCATCTGCCGTGGTACTTTACTCCGGGGCAGGCCCAGTATAATCTCCTCAGGGATTCAGTCTTTCACGCGGTGATGTTCGTGCCGAGCGTCATGATGCTGAGCGTTTTCGTATCCTTCGTATATGTAAAGACTAACCGGAGCATTCTTGCGGGCGCTCTCGTGCATATGTTTAGCAATTTGATCGGAAGTCAGTTATTATCTTCTTATACGACAGAAATAAGCATGCTGATAAGGTACACTAATATGGCATTCTTCCTTGGCGTTATCTTCTATACGGCTTGTTCACGCAAGTTCAGGGCGGAAGCCGCTGAGGTTATCGGCAGCATAAAAATACAGGAACAGGCAGGTTAAATGCAGATAGTAACCAGACAGACTGAGGGCAAACCCTTAACTGTCACAATCGAATATCCCGAATACACCGAGTCGGTCAGGGGGCTTATCAAGCGGATCAAAAGCCTTGACCTGAGTTTCAGTGCGTTAACGGACGACCGGCAGGTCAGGATCGCGCTGTCTGATGTTTACTATCTCGAAAATGTCGAAAGGAAAGTGTTCCTGTACACAAAAGGGGATGTCTTCAGGCTTGATGCTTCAATGACGGAGATCGACAAGATCACGGAGGATTCAGACCTCGTCAGGATCTCCAGGACCTGCGTCATGAACACTTCTCACCTTACAGGCATCCGCCAGCTCAAGAACAGCCACCTCGAGGCAACTCTCGATAACGGTGAGAGGCTCATAGTCTCGCGCAAATATCTGCATGACATAAAGCGGAGGTTCTAAAGGATTTGCCATGAGAAAGATACTTCAGGACACTTGCATACTTGCGGCGCTGATGATACTCGCTGTGTTCACCTGCTCGATAATCTGGTCTGGCATCACGGCCGAGATCGGGCTTGTACTGCTGCTGTTCGGCCTTGCGCTGATCATAACGGTTGTGAATTTCCTTTTTGACGAGTTCCTGAATCTCCCGATCATCGTAAGCTATATCATCAAATATTTTGTCTTCACGGGGATCGTAATGCTGTTCGGCTTTATCGCCGGTTGGTTCTTCCCGAGCAACTTCTGGATGGCGTTTATCTATGTCGGCATTGTGCTTGTTCTCGCATACGCGGTCGACGCCTTCAAGGTCAAAAAAGACATAGATTACATCAACGGACACATCAGAAAGCCGGAGAGTCCGGAGTGACATTCGCGGGCAAAGTAATATAATAGCGATTGGACGGAAATGCCCGTAAATACAGGGATGCAACCGCCGGTTGACAAAGTTCAAGCCCCGGTTGGTGGATATGTTAAGGGAGAAATTGCTATTCTCGGGACATCAAATCCCGGAGGTGGAATCAGATGACGATTGCTGACAGAATACAGAGTCTTAGAAAATCGAAAGGCATGTCCCAGGAAGAACTGGCAGACGCTGTCGGAGTATCCCGGCAGGCTGTCTCGAAATGGGAAAGTGAACAGGCGACCCCTGATCTCGACAAGGTCGTGATCATGAGTGATATTTTCGATGTTACTACGGATTATCTTCTTAAAGGAATCGAGCCGGTCAGGACCGATGACCATAAGACCATGGCCGATGTGATAGACCAGAAAGTCCTTACCGAGAAAAACGGCAAACGCGCGAAAACAGCCCTTAAATGGTTCCTCATAGGATTCGGCATCCTGCTGGCGATAGATCTCATTTCCATGCTGATCTATTTCCTGGTCAACGGATTCCCTGTCTGATCTGAACTGATCTCAAAACAACATTAACCCTAAAAAGGTCCGGGTGGAGCCGGACCTCAGTATAAGTGCGTCCCAAATAAGGAGATATACATGAGCAAGATAATAAAGTTTATAAAGAACATCAGCCCCTTCAACAACCGTACGGAGATGCCAAAGATCCTTTATGTGATCAAGGTCATACTGTTCTTCTGGGTCTGTAAATCCGGTTCGGAGCTGATAGGGGAGGCTCTGGTCCTGGGCGTCCACTTTGCCTGCGGCCTGAATCCTCTTAAGGGTGAGATGTTCGATCAGAAGACCATTATGCTGATCACATATCTCGGATATGCGGTCTTTATCGGGGCGATCTGGCTCTTCTGGAAGCTGTTTCAGAAGAAGACTATAAAGGGTCTGGGGTTCACGGGTAATCCGGTAACGTGCCTGACAGGCGGCGCGGTCGGCGCGGTTCTGGTATTGATCTCCACAGCAGGAGTCATCATTACGGGAGCTGTCAGAATTAACGGCGTATTCGAAAATATCGACGTAAAGATGGTTGCTGCCATGTTTATCTGCTTCGTTTTACAGGGCACCATGGAGGAAATGCTCTGCCGGGGCGTCGTTCATCAGCTTCTGATCAATAAGACCTCAGTTCCGGTTACGGTCGGTGTGAGTGCCGCTCTGTTTACCATTCCTCATCTTTCAAATATGTCAGGCGAGACTCCCCTGATCACTGCAGTTGCGGTAGTCAACCTTATCCTTATCTCGGTAATCTTTTCTCTTCTTACGATCAGGTTCAGGAGCATCTGGGCCGCATGCGGGCTGCACTCGGTCTGGAACTATATCCTCTACTGTATTCTCGGGCTGAACCTAAGCGGCAATGATGAGATCGTTGCCGCTGTCTTTGACATGAAGTCCGTTGGTTCAAACATACTGAACGGCGGCGAATACGGTATCGAGGCGGGCATAATCACCACGGCAGTGTTAGGAGCCTGTGTAATAATCCTTATCTGTTCTGCACATAAAATCCATAAAAGTATTCTATAATCTCAATATGAGCAAGATATTGATCGTTGAGGATGAACCTGAATTAAGGCAGCTTCTGGCAAGCTACCTTAAAAACGACGGGTACTCTGTCGTTGAGGCAGGGGACGGAGTTGCTGCCATCAGCCTTTTCGAGAAAGAAAAGCCCGATCTTGTCATCCTCGATATCATGATCCCGAAGATTGACGGTTACGGTGTCTGCGAATTCGTGAAGAAGCAGTCAAATGTGCCTGTTATATTTCTTTCGGCTCTGGATGACGAGAAGTCAATGGTCAAAGGTTATGATTCCCTGGCAGACGACTATGTCACAAAGCCTTTTTCCATGCCGGTATTCCTGCGCAAGGTGAAAGCGATTCTGAGGCGTGACACTTCATCATCTGCCGAGGAATGTTCAAAAGCAGTTTATAAAGACATAGTGATGATACCTGACATGGCAAAGGTCATGGTGGGCGGTAAAGAGATCGAGCTCACTTCCAAGGAATTTGATATACTTCTGACGCTTATAGAGAATCCCGGCCGTGTGTACACGAGGGAGCGTCTTCTTGAGATGCTTTGGGATTACAGCGCGATCGTGGATGAGCGTATAGTGGACAGCCATATCAAGAACCTGCGTCACAAGGTGGGCGAAGGCGTGATCGAGACAGTGAGAGGCCGTGGGTACCGTGTCGCGCAAACGGATAACTGACAGATTATCTTTCAAGGTCTTCCTGATCACATTCACCGTGCAGGTGATGTTTGGCGTGCTGATCTACGCATTGCTCTACAGGGCTACCCCGTTAACCTGGAATATGGTCAGAAGGACCGAGATGGAGAAGGCGTTTGCCGCTTTGACTGAAGATCTCGCTGAGGTCAGGTTCAGGGACTGCAGTCAGATGATCGATGACTTTATTCTGGCAAATGACTGTCATATTGTTTTCTATAAGGGTGATAATGATGACCCGAACAGGCTTCCGGCTGTTGTTCCGGGTTCGGAATATGCGCTGAGGACAAGATGGGACGTAAAGCAGCTTATCGGTCCTGACAGTGAAGCCGAGATGAATTTCCGGATCTCCGAACATGTCTTTTTCAATCAGGCGATCAAGAATGAATATACTGTTGTCTGTCTCTGGTCGCAGAAAGGCGAGAATGTTCTTTGGGAAGCGCTGAAGAAGACGCTTCCGATGATCATTGCGGCAATAGTGTTTGTCTCACTTCTCTGTTCTTTTATCTATACGCTTTTGTTTGCGAGACCTGTCCAGAAACTTTCCGGTGTCTCAGGCCGTATCGCGAAAATGGATTTTACTGCAAAGAGCAAACTTAAAAGGCGCGACGAGATCGGCGATCTCGGCAGGGATCTTGATATGCTCTCCGCAAATCTTGATGAGACTATCACCAAGCTGAACAACCGGACAGAAGAACTTGAACGGGAAATGGAACGCACAAGCGAACTGGAAAGACAGAAGGATGTGTTTTTCGCTGCTGCCTCACATGAACTCAAGACTCCTATAACCATAGCTCAGGGACAGGTCCGCGGCATGATGGACGGAATAGAACCATATAACGATTATGAAACTTATCTTCCGAAGACTCTTTCATCCCTGAAGCGGATGGAATCCCTGATCAATGAGATCCTTACCGCATCAAGGATGCAGGCGGGAAATGAGATCGCGCTTCAGAAAGAGGACTTTGGGAAAATAATAAGATCCGGACTTGAGGAAATAGAAGACCTGCTGGATATAAGAGGCATCGCTCTTGAGACACAGATCGGAGAGAACCTGTTCTTTGAAGGCAACAGGGATCTTACCTCGATGGCGATAGGTTCTTTTCTTTCGAATGCCGTTTTCTACACCTCTGAAGGTTCGAAAGTAATTGTTACTGCCGGAAAAGAGGACGGAAAGATCATAACCCGGATCCGCAATACCGGTTCGCATATTGACGAGAAGGATCTGCCGCATCTTTTCGAAGCGTTTTACAGGGCGGACAGTTCAAGGAGCAGGAGCAGCGGCGGTTCCGGTCTGGGGCTCTATCTCGGGAAGCTGATCATTGAGCGTCAGAACGGCACAGTTACACTCGAAAATGACGGGCAGGACGTTGTCGCCGTGATCATTCTCCCGTACTCCACGAAAAATACATAAAGCATTCAAAATAGATTCAATTTGCTCTGCTATATTCATTTCAGGAAAGCCTGTAAAGGGTTTGACATGGGAATAACAGGAAAGGCAGGAATTATATGAGAATGCAGGCTATCAAATACATCACTAAGATCACATCGGCACTTCTGATCATATCGATGCTGTTCCCGCTGGCCGGATGCGCAAAAGAAGAGGAATCCAAGTATTCGCTTAAATCGATTCAGCTTACGGCGGACGAACGCAAATGGTCTGTTCCTGAAGAGAAATACGAAGACCTTCTTACTGTGTACAGCAAGAAGAAATGTAAGGGGTGTCTCGTTGTTGCAACTGATGAAGATGTAGTCTACCTGTATGCAGAGAACGCTGCGGAAAAGGATGGAAAGACTCTTGTATCACAGAATACTGTCTTCGACATAGCTTCGTGCAGCAAGGTGTTTACTGCCGTTTGCATTCTCCAGTTACAGGAAAAGGGAAAACTTGATATCAGCGACACTCTTGACAAGTATTTCCCGGAATATGAAGCAGGTAAAGATATAACAATATACAATCTTCTTCATATGAATTCAGGCATTCCGGATTATCTTAATGAACCGGAACTGTTCTGGGGTTTGGAAGGCGAAGCGTTAGATGACCGTCTGCGGGACCTGTACCACGATAAGATCTCTGATGAGGAATTACTGAAAACATTGTATGCCGCTCCGTTAATGTATCCTGCGGGTGCTGTGATGACATACAGCAACACCAATTACAAATTACTAGCCTACATAATCGAAAAAGTATCCGGCATGAAATACTGCGATTATCTGGAAAAGTATATCTTCAAGCCTTGCGGGATGAAAAATTCCTATGCAATGCGGGTCGATAAGTATACTTATGTGCCGGTAGATTTTAAGGAACAACTGGAGTTCGGCGCTGTTGATGAACAAGGTTATTCAATGTCACCCAACAGCGAGAGGGGAGACGGCGGAGTCTGCACATGCCTTACTGATTTTCTGGCATTTGACAGAGCATTGTTTAACGGCAAACTTCTTAATGAGGATTCCATGAAGATCCTGCTTCACAACGACAAAGGCTATTGCTGCGGTCTGATGCGTGATAGCACCGGTTACAGCCATACTGGCGGAGGCTTTACGGCAAGCACATATAACACCATAATCAATTCGGAGAAATACGGACACATATATTACATTTCACTGGAGCATTGCTGACGCATTTGGGATTGAATCCTGAATGTAGCGAATAAAAATATAGGGGGAAAACGGAATGAAAAAAGCATGTACTACAGTATTGGCAGTCATTATGAACTGTCAGTTTATGGCATCGTGTCAGAAAGTATCTGCAGAGGATACAACGGCGTCTTCTGAGACCGTGGCCGATCCTGTGCCTGAATCTGTTGAGGAGGATGACGGCATTTCAGTCGGCGATCACATCCTGTTCGGCAGTTATCCGCAGAAAAGCGTGAACGGAACTGACACATTCGATACCGCTCAGTTAGAGTGGCGTGTGCTTGATATTAAGGACGGCAAAGCGCTTATCCTCTCGGAATATCTGCTTGATACGTCCGTATACTACTACGATATGGCAGATGTTACCTGGGAGACAAGCTCCTTGCGGAAATGGTTAAACGGTACGTTCTATGACACGGCATTTTCGGAGAGCGAAAAGAGTTTAATTCAGACGGTGACGATTAAGAACCCTGATAATCCTGTTTACGGAACACCGGGCGGCAACGACACAGAGGATAACGTGTTTTGTCTGAGTCTCGAGGAAGCTCAGCTTTATTTCAAAGATGCCAATGACCGCATGTCCGCACCTACGGATTATGCTGTATCGCGGGGCGCAGCGTTAAGTAACGACCGCACGCTTGAGAACGGCATGAAGACAGGCTGGTGGTGGCTCCGTTCGCCGGCATCTTCTTCCAACAGAGCGGCTGATGCCGACTGTTACGGCAACATCGATACAATGAAAAACGCTGATGGCGTTGACGGTGATATCGTTTTTGCAGAGACCAATTGTGTCCGCCCTGCAGTTTGGATAGTTCTTTCCGATGAGATTGTGGAAGTAATAGGTCAGCTCACCTGAAAAGAACGCAGATCATTCGATCAAACGCGTCAGGAATGAGTTTCTTTTTCGCGCCATTTCCAAAATATTTCCTAAGTTGAGCTATTTAAGAAAGCATTTTTGCAATTTGGGGTCATTTTACCTAAACCATTACCTGAATCTTGCAATCCTGGAAATATATAGGAAATACAACAGATATCGCCTGTTCTGACCCGAGCAGGCGTTTTTTTCTTTATGATAATATTGTATTGTGGTCAGTATGACCGATCATCAGGGAAAAGTTGTACGGCTTGACAGCATGAACAAGGAGGCTGTGTTATGGATCACGATAAGCCATTCGTTCCGTATTACGACAAAAGAGACAGGGATCAAATGCGGCGGTTATTGCGGGATTCTTCTCAGATAATTGACCTTATAGCGGAAGATCAGATTCCGTTCGGATCATACGAATCAGCCGGACTGATCGATTCGGCTACAGCCGCAGATTGGAATGAATGTAGAAAACAGAAAGACGATGATGAGTTACAGGAACTGAAAGACGACCTTTATTCGATAGTAAACCTGTATGGCGCAGTAAAGAAGGAGCCGGCTTTCCTTCCGTTGTATAAGCAGCTTGCAGATCTGCTTTGTACATATGGCCTTTTTTATGAATATGTCAGTTTATTGGAAAACGCAGTTGTGGGAGGAGGCTTCAGCGACCCGGATCTTGATGCGGCAAAAGAGAACTTAAGTAAGGCCAGACGGTTTCTTGAAACAGATGATGCTGACATGTCTGACTCTGAACGGATATCAGAAGATCTGCGCAGGTCAGTTCTGAAAAAGCCTCTGGATAAAGAGGTGATAAAGTCTTTGCTGGGACAGTGTACGGATGACGCTGTTCTTTATGATATCGCCTGCAATACCGGCAGGGATCCGGAGATGAAATCCATCCGTGAAAAGGCGGCCCGCTGTATCGGTTCCAGGGACTACAGGTACGCTCTCAGCTCACATCTCAGGTCTGATGCGAGGACATCCATGATCCTTGATCTGTATGATCCTCTCAAAGGAGACGATCTTTTTACAGCAAGAACGATCCTGACTGATCCTGACGACAGAAATAAGGCGCATATGCTTTTATACTGCAAAGATGAAGCTTTGCTGATGCTGGGCCGGAGATATGTTTACGGAGCAAGAAAACTCTGTGACGAGCGTCTTCATGATATGGGCTCACGCTTCCCGGAGGCATATCAGGAAATGGATGATCAGGGCAGGCGTCAATGTGAACGGGAGTTTCTTGATCATGCAGCGGAACTTGCAATAGAGCTGCTTTCTGAAGATGAAGCCGTAAACGGAAGGCTTTCAGGCTGGGCTGACGTTGACAGCGATCCGCTGCATTTCTTCCTGAGTATCCATCATCCGAGACCGGCTCTAAGATGGTGGCATGCAAAGAAACTGGAGAATCAGGCGCGAATTGCTTATGCGGGCAGTTGGACATCCGATGATAAGATCAAGGAGAGCCTGTCCGTAAAGATCAGCAATACCCGACTTATTACGGAGATGATATTCGGAGATGATACCGGGATGGATGCGGCGGATCTGGTCTTTGCATTCCGGAAACCTGATGACCTGACACTGCAGGACCGTTTCTGCGTGGAGATCATGAAGAATAATCCCGACCCCGAGATTCGGGATCAGGTGCGTAAAGCTCTGCTCCGCGGCAATATTGAGATCCCCGGAGTGGATCTTACAAAACCGGATCCGCTTTATAAAGGCGTATGATATCAAAATCTTGTTAGAGAAATCAGACCGCTTCTCATGTTAAAATAAATTGATTAATTTCAAAGCATACGGGCAACCGTCCGGAAAGGATCATTCATGGCTTATACTGCTTTAGCGAAAATGAGAAAAAAGAACCGAAGCGATTACGGTGTTGACGTGGGTCCGATGGAGCCCCGGTTATTCAAGTCAAAAGATAATAACAGTCTGAAATGCGCGGCACTCCGGTTTATCCATAACAGATGTGAGGGATTGAGATTTGATCCTGAGATAGAAGCAGAGGAAGCACGTGATAACAAATATCTCGGCACGAGTCTGAGACCTAACCAGATACCTTACAATATGCAGATGGACATCAACAGGCTGTGTCTTGAGAAATGCCTCGAGCAGTTTATCGATTCGGGTTCTGCGGAAGATGCGTATCTTGTATATTACTGTTTCCTGGAGATCTTTTTCGGACACTACGGCAAGTCAAAGAAGATGATCGAGCTCCTTTCGGAATATGAATCGAACGGCAGTTCGCTTCTTATGAAGCACAGGGATCATTATTCCCATTCGGTCTATGTTTTCGCGCTCGGGCTCGCAGTATATGAGACTAACGAATATTACCGGGCAGCATTCAAAAAGTATTTTGAAGATAAAAACGGAAGGGAATACTCTTCCTCTGAGCTTGCAAATGTATTCCTTGAATACTGGGGTTTTTCCTCGCTGTTCCACGACATCGGATATCCGTTCGAGCTTCCTTTCGAGCAGGTTATGTCTTACTTTGAAGTCAATAAGCAGGAAAGGGGAAAGAACAATCCCTACATTGCTTATTATGCTGTTGAGACTCTGACAAGGTTCGAAAAGGATGAGGTTAGTCACTTCAAGAAACTGTACGGCAGAAAATTCGGCTCAGTCAGCGATCTTATTGCGCACGATATAGCGCTGAAACTGGGTGGAGCCTATAACTTTACCGAGGACTATATCCTAGATGTTATTGATTCCAAACCGCTCCATCCGGAGAGATTCGGATATTTTATGGATCATGCGGTATTCAGCGCGATCAGACTATACAGGGAGCTGGTTAATTCCCTGGGCGCCGAGAAGATAACCGCAATGCACGTTGATGCGTTATCGGCAATAATCCTGCATAACAGCATGTTCAAGTTCAAGATCGCCTATTACAAGGAGAAAGATAATCCGTTGGATGTAAATCTCCATCCGCTTGCTTATCTTCTTATGCTCTGTGATGAACTTCAGTGCTGGGACAGGACCGCTTACGGCCGTAATTCGAGAACGGAACTGCATCCGATGGATGTAAGTTTTGATTTCTCTGATAATGCGATCTCTGCCGTGTATTATTACGATAAAGATGAGACGGAAAAGATCGGCAGATTCCTTAAGGATTATGAAGAGTGGGAAAAGTCCAAAGACAAAAAGGATAAGCCGAGGCTTAAGGCATACAGCGACATGGCAGGGAAGGATCAGCGTTTCACTGACGATATAGAACACATTATCGATACAAGTATCATACCGCTTACAGTAAAGCCGAGCCTGAGATCAGTTAACAGGAAAAACAAGCATGTTTATTTATCCAACAGCGACTTTTTGCACCTGTATGATTTTGCAGTCGCGCTTCACGGACGGAATAAAGGTCCCGGCATCACGATCGGTGAGCTTGAGATACAGTTTGAGGCTCTTTCACTGGAGTATCAGTTGTCCACTATCAACCGCGCGAAAAACTTCAGCCGCTATCTTGATGCAATAGACTGTTTTTATACCGACAGACCTGTTGATTATGTGATGATTACGAAATTCACAAAGCAACAGGCTGCGATAATCGCACCGATGGAGCATGAACGCTGGATACGCGAACACCAGGCAATGGGATGGACATACGGGACTTTATATGATGATCTCAAGATGCCTGAGAAGGAAGGTGATCTTAGAGAGCAGATGAGATGCCATAAACTCGCTATGAACGGCAAGCTTACGTCGGATGCCATCTATGAGCATTATCTCGGACTGAGCGAGGAGAATAAAGGCAAGGACTGGAAGCCGTTTAATAAGATGCTTGAGCTTCTCAAGCAGTATGACGGACTTCGTATATACATCTACAGATTCAAACACTGAGTTCTTTGTGCATTAAGGGAAGTGACTTGTGGGTATTAAGCTGCAATACAGGATCAAGGGAAAAGCTGATCTGAAAGATCTTCAGAAAGTCTTTGTGTGTGCCACGGAAAAAGACCTTGATCAGTATTTTGAAGTATTATTCGAAGACCTCGTTAAAGCCCAATTCAATATATCGCTATGGTATCCCGTAAATGATGATGCCACGCCAAATGATATGGATGCTTATAAGTCTCTTCTGGCGGATATGAACCTGTTCGTTATACCTGTCACAAAAGCCTTCCTGGATGAGGAATCCCGGGCAAGAAATGTTGAGATGGTCTATGCCCTGGAACACGGTATTCCTGTGCTTCCTGTATTGTTTGAGAAGGTGCCAAAATCCCGGTTCAGCGAGGTGTGCGGAAAGCTTCATGTTCTCGATAAGTTTGATTCCGATCCGACAGCGCTGCCTTACGAAGATAAACTCAAACTGTTCCTTGATACTGTTTTGCTCAAGGATGAAATGATAGAGAAGATCCGCCAGGCGTTTGCCGCATATGTTTTCTTGAGCTACCGAAAGAAAGACCGCAAATATGCACAGGAAGTAATGCGGCTGATCCACAAGAATCCTTTTGCAAGGGATATTGCGATATGGTACGACGAATACCTCACACCCGGTGAGGACTTTAACGATTCGATCAGAAAAGCCTTTGAGAAGTCTGATCTTTTCGCGCTGGTAGTAACGCCTAATCTCCTGGAGCAGGCAAACTATGTTATGAGAGTTGAATATCCCATGGCGAGCGGGAACGGCAAAAAGATCATTCCCATCATGCCTGTTCAGACTGACGGCGATGAACTTGAGCGATGCTATCCGGGCATTCCCGATGTTATATCAGCAGATGAGAAGAGCGCGGATCAGATCGAAAACCTGATCCGGGAGGCGCTTGAGATCCGTCAGGATGATTCCCCTGAACACAAATATATTATGGGTCTTGCGTATCTGTCGGGAATCGATGTTGAGACTGACCATGAGAGAGCATTAAGTCTTATTACCGATGCAGCCGAAGCTGATCTTGATGAGGCGTACATTAAGCTTGTCTCAATGTATGAGAACGGTCAGGGTGTTAAGAGAAGCTATTACTACGGTGCGGTGTGGCACGAGAAGTATGTTGAACTGCTTGAAAAACGACTTGCAGACGGTGAAGCCGGCAGTGATCTCAGAGCTGAACTTATCGGCGAGATGAATATCAACATTCTTAAGTGGCACAACATCTTCCGTGATGATAAAGCTTGGCATATGTGTGTAAAGATGCAGAGATTCGGAAAAGATAAGCTGACTGTATCTGAAGAGACTGCATGTATGGAATGCTCTTTGATATCCGCACAAATCTGTCTGAACGATAAGAAGACGAAGTCATATTACATTATCGATCCTTTTACGAGAGCCGCAAATGAGCATCTGGATTCGGTCTGTGAAAAGCTGATGGCTGAAGGCAAAGAAGATATTGCTGATGAGTACAGTCAGTTTTATTCGACACAGATTGGCCTTCTCATCACTCAGTCTGACAGGGAGAAACAGGACTGGTCTAAAGCGATACAGGGATATAAAGATATCATTGCGAGACTTGAAGGATGCTTCAAGCTAAACGATAAGAGTTTTGTGAAGAGATCCAAACACAGTCTTGCAATGTGTTACGGTGAACTGGCTGACTCTATATATCATCTAAACGGTGATACCTGCACAAACAGCGAAGCGATCAGGGAATATGCAGGCAAGGCTTTAGATCTTGCAGATGAATACGGGGAGGAAGATATATCTTTCACCGAGAAAGATATAATGACACCGGTATTTATTCTTGTCCATGCTCATATGGAGAAAAAAGAATTCGGTGAGGCTGAGAGTATTCTTGGAAGCTTTATTGCCAAATGCGTGAAAAGGTTGGATGAAGAGGAATCCGTCGATTCAATGCTGATGCTGTCAAAGGCCCACATTCTTTTCGCAAAGATAGAGAATATGAAAGGCGATATTGCCGGAGAAGAAAAACACCTGATCGCGGACACAGAATTACTGCACAGGCTATCACCCGTGATAGGCAATCAGAATGTTTATCTTCAGGAGATCGAAGATTATAAAAGACTGGTCGATATTGCCGTTCAGCAGGGAACTGACCATAAGGTCTATATGGACAGGCTGTTCGGTATAGGTATCTGGCATTACCGTAATGACAAAGATTACTTTATGTCGTTGGCATCAATGGCCCGGAAATGCAGCGACTATCCGATGTTCCAGAAGATCACGAAGCAGCTGATCGAGATAGATAAGGCATAGCTGACAATATGACTTGTAATAGAATAGTGTGAGAAGGGCAGGGGGATAAGCATGAATAAAGACTGGTCTGAACAGAATAAAAGAATGCAGTTTCTGATCAAAAAGGCTGACACGTTTGAAGAGGGCAAAAGTGTTCTTTTCGCGCTGCGTGATGATCTGATGGATACGTTGCTGTCTTTTAAGACAGAACTTAAAAGGGAAGATTTTGATGCTATGCCTTTTATGGATGCTGACGGATATCACAGCAAGAATATCGCATATTCAATATGGCACATTTTCAGGATAGAGGATATCGTTGCACATACTCTCGTTTGCGGTGATGAAGAGGTGCTGTTTACAGGCAACTATCAGAGCCGCATTGGCTCACCGGTAATAACAACAGGAAATGAACTTGTTAAGGAACAGATATCTGATTTTACAAAACATCTGGATATCTATGAACTGTATTCATATATCGCTGATGTAAAGAAGAGCACGGAAGAGATAATTCGCAATCTGACATTCAGTGATCTTAAGTGCAGGGTATCTGATGAACGCAGGGAAAATCTGAAGGCTCTGGGAGTTGTAAGCGAGGACGAAAATGCTGTCTGGCTGATCGATTACTGGTGCAAAAAAGATGTGCGCGGTCTGATACAGATGCCTTTCTCAAGACATTGGATAATGCATATAGAAGCATGTCAGAGAATAAAGAATAAACTGAAATAGGAAAGCAGGAAATAAATGATCGAAGTAAAATTCGGAACACCCGTTCCATTTACGTTCAGAGAGATCGACAGCAGTATTGGTCTTGATATGGAGATACATGCCCGCCTTAACGGTATGGCTCAGGTGGAGGATTACGACACAAACCTTTATGACTGTGAGGATAAAGTCAGAGAGGCAATAAAATCCAATATCAACGGGATAATTACAAGATGCCTGAATGACAGATGGAATAAGGAAATCTCAGTCATTTCAAAATGGTCTGATCTGCTCGGTCCCATGATGGATGAAGAGTTTAAAACTATGGGTATTACCGCCGTGACCTTCATCAACTCGCTGGCTGTTCTGCCGGAAGATAATGAAAAACTGAGAGAAATACGCAAAGCAAATCTCAGGGAGCCGGCATACACCAGTGTAGACGGTGGCGAAAAGGATTCTTTTGAAAAAGCGATTAAGGAAAACGCAAAAAATATCAGCTGGTGCTGCAGTATGTGCAAGACTATGAATACAGGCGGTATGTGCAGTTATTGCGGATTCCCGAGACCGCATGGTTTTTGGGGAACTTGACCGTCAGTATTACTGATATAGATAAACCGGTATTTTGGGAGAAGAAAACATGTTAAGGACAATAATGATCTTTCCTCAGTTTGATAATATGGAGATCATAGATGAGATCAGGGACAGGTACGATCCGTTGGCTAAGCTGGTCCGGCCGCACATCACACTTGTTTTTCCGTTTGAATCCGAAATGACCAATGATGAAGTGGAAGAAAAACTGAACTGCAGTCTGAAAAATTTTGGCCCGTTTGAATTAGTAATGCACGGATTCAGCAAAACAGAGAATAATTATCTCTTTCTTGATATAGAGAAGGGGACAGACATGATCGAAGCGATACATGATGATCTTTATTCAAACCATTTCCAGGAATTTTTCCCCGGATTCAAAGAATACTATCTCGGAGTACCTTATACCCCTCATATGACAGTCGGTAAGCTTAACAGCAAAGATGAACTGAATGATGCTTATGAGTATGTCAGGAATATTGATGTCAGATTTCAGACTATAGTTAAGAAGGTCTCGGTAGAGATGATAGGGGAACACGAGGAATCGATCATAATTATCGAGAAAACGCTTGGTTGAAGTGATCATTTTGATGTGTATATTTTAGGGGGAAAAGGATTGGAAACAGGTAATACGGTCAGGCTTATTCTTACAGATCTGGATCACACTTTGTTAAGACAGGACGGGAGCGTTTCCGGTGAGACAATTCGCGTATTGGATGAGTGCAGAAATAAAGGTGTTCTTTTCGCGATCGCGACTGCGCGATACTGGATCGGTGCCGAGAAATACATAGACCTGTTAAGACCTGACTATGAGATTACCACTGACGGAACACTTATACATTCAGGCAATGAATGTTTATATTCATGCGAATTCTCTGTTGAAGACACCAACTTTATCGTAAAGAGCCTGCTGAGTGCCGTGTCTGGGGCGGAGATAACAGTTGCACACGGGAAGACGGTGTTCTGGAACAGTCTTCATATCGCTGAATCCGAGAGACTCCACAAGGCTGTATATAACGATTATTCTTCTGAACTTAATGTCAGAGCAAATAAGATCGTTGCTGAACTGCATGATGAGAATATAGCCCGTGATATAGCGGAACGGTCAGGCTGCAGACTGCAGTGTTACCGCGGCGAGAATTGGTATTCTTTCCTGCCTTCAGGTTCAGGAAAGACAGCAGCCATAGAGGCATTGTCAGGGATAAGCGGCATAAGCATCGAAGATATCGCCGCATTCGGAGATGACAGCAATGATGTGGAAATGCTGAAACTGTGCGGCAGAGGTATAGCTGTTGCCAATGCGGTTCCCGAAGCTTTGGCCGCAGCTGATGAAGTCACGCTTTCAAATGATGAAAACGGTGTGGCTCACTGGCTTAGAGCTAACTGTATCAGCATCTGACAGGAGCAGGAACTTTGAAGAATATTTTATACATTGGATTCAAAGGTAAGAATAATTCCTCGGAAATGCTGGTGAAGTCATTATCCGGACAGTACAGCCTCCTGACCAATTCTTATGCCGGACTGAAAAGAGATATCGATAAACTCGCAGAAGATTATGATGAGGTTTATCTTTTCGGTGCGGACAAGAGCCTTTCTGACTCATACAGGATCGAGCCTTACGCCGAGAAAGATGGAGTAAAACTGACTACAATACTTGATCTTGATGAGATTGCGGAAAGGTTATCAGCATCCGGCAATAAAAGCACCATATCGGATAAAGCCACGCATTACCTATGCAACGAGGCTTATTGGTATCTGCTCGAAAAGTTTAAGGGAAGAGCTGTCCTGATCCATATACCGACGATAAAGAATTATTGCGATAGTACTCTTTTTGTTTTCGGAGACGAATAGCGTAAAGATTATGCAGCAGAGCAACCGTACTGAAAATCATACCTATATTTCCTCGGATATGGTATGCCAGAGAGCAAATTTGGGATTTTTGCTCTTAACCGTACTTTTTTCGCGAAAATAATGTACGAAAATTGGCACACCCGGCAGTATTACGATTACCACTTCAATATTGGTTGACTATATACCGGATATAACATAATTATGCCCGGAGAAAATCCGGACTTTTTTCTGTTTTCAACATTCCCTCAGCCAACTGTTGCTTAATCGTCAGAAACGGACGACATTAATGATTGGATACCCTCTTTTTCGCTGCAATAATGAAGCCATCAAAAACAAATACTTTGAAACGGAGGAGCCGATTATGAAAAACCTGATTAAGAAAATGATAGCAGCAGTTACTGCAGTTGGCGTATTGTGTGTGATCCATATTACATCATTTGCTGATACAGTTCCCGGAATTGCAGTTCCTGACAATCAGATAGAAAGAACTTACCGCCAAAGCCGTGACTTGCTTTATGAGATGAGAGAGAACAAGATCCATATCACCATTGAACAGCGTGGCGCATTTGTTGAAAACAAATCCATTCTTTACGGCAGAAGAGCACTTAGTGCAGACTGGGACGGCAACTTCGTACTTGGCCCCTGGGAAGAGATTTTTTATGATCACGATATCGGTTTCGGAGACGACGGTGATCGTGTAATCAGCGGAGATTATGTTTGTTTTGCATACAGCGTGGATATCGGATGGGGAACTGACTGGCCGTTCAGCAGGATCTTCTGGAACAATATGTATACACCGGTACATGAGATCAACATTTGTGTCTCCGGTTTCCCAAGAGCAGTAGTAGTATTGATCGATGTTGACGGATTAAGAGTTGTCAATGACTGGGACTGTGATGCTCACAGCGAATGGAAGCCTTAACAAAAAAACGCATATAGAAAAATAATCAATATAAATTAATGATCAAAGAGCACCTCTTCCCAAGGGGTGATCTTTTACGGAAAGCAGGGTACTTACAGAATGCTCAGACCTGAATAATACGCAAAAGAAAACAATATTCAAACTAATATGTTTCATGCATGAAAACAATTTGATAAACTTGTCAATTTTCGTTGTTTTTTAAGTCCGTGATGTATAGTATTACCTTTATAGAGAGGTTTATTATGCGCAGAATTGATATGAGAAAAACAGCAGCAGCAATACTTAGCACGTTTTTTATATTGGCCTTTTGGGGTAATTCCGTTTTATATGCAGACACAAATCCGAAGACCGTGCGTGTCGGCTGGTACGAGTCACCGTTCAATATCATGGATGAATCCGGCAGGCGCTCGGGCTACGGTTATGAATACCAGCGCAAGATAGCTGCCTATACAGGCTGGGAATACGAATATGTTGAGGGTACCTGGACCGATCTTTTCGGGATGCTGGAAAGAGGCGAGATCGACATGTTAAGTGACGTTTCATACACCAAAGAACGCGCTGAAAAGTTCCTTTATCCGTCGATCCCGATGGGACGTGAAAACTATTATGTCTATAAAGATTCAACTAATGCCGATATCAGTGCCGAGGATCTGTCCACATTAAACGGAAAGCGCATAGGTGTTACCAAAAACAGCATTCAGACAGAGATTTACCGTGATTGGGCAGAAAAGCGTGGCATTACCACAGAACTGATCGAACTGGATATCTCAGACAATGATTCCATCAAGATGTTGCTGAAAGGCGAGCTCGATGCCTTTGTCAGCCTTGACAGTTACGGTGATGTTGAACTCATGACGCCTGTTGCAACGATCGGTTCCTCTGATTTCTATTTTGCCATCAGCCCGTTGAGGACCGATCTTCTCAACGAACTTGATCCGGCACTTTTGGCAATTCAGGAAGAAGATAACTACTATGCCGAACATCTTTACGATAAGTATCTCGATAATTCAGGCGCCGAAAGATACTTGAGCACGAATGAGCTTTCGTGGCTTGCAGATCACGGTAAGATCCGTGTGGGTTATCAGGATAACTATCTTGCTTTCTGTGCCAGTGATCCTTCCACGGGCGAACTGACCGGTGCATTAAAAGATTATCTTGATTATGCCTCGAAAGGAATAAACAACGCAGAGCTCGAATTCGAGACGATAGCCTATCCCACAGCAGAAGAAGCCATGACGGCTCTCAAGAACGGCGAGATCGACTGTATGTTCCCCGCAAACCTTACCGCTTATGACGGTGAACAGATGGGTGTCGTCATGAGCCAGTCCATGATGAGCACGGAGATGCTAGCGGTTGTCCGTGCGTCAGACCAGCACTCTTTCTTCCAGCAGGAAAAGGTCATCGTGGCAGTAAATGCAGGCAACCCCAACTATGACCTCTTCCTCAAGGAGCAGTTCCCTGACTGGGATTCCGATCATTTTACCGATACTCCGACATGTCTTCAGGCTGTTGCCGACGGTAAGGCAGACTGCGTTATTGTCAGCAACTACCGATATAACAACATCTCGGAGATCTGCGACAAACTCAAACTGACGGCGGTATCGACCGGTGTTGATATGGATTACTGCTTCGCAATAAAGGATGGCAACACGGTCCTCTATTCGGTAATGACAAAGGCTACCAGTGTTGTTCCGGAATCCGTTACGCACTCGGCACTTAATTTCTATGCCACGGAAGATTCGAAAGTGACATTCGGCGAGCTGCTGCGTGACAATCTCGGAATAATAATGTCCGTAGTATCTGCAATCCTGCTGTTGTTCCTTATCCTTTCCATCCGCAACATAAAACTCATGCGCAAGGCAAATAAGGGTAAAGAGCAGATCAAAGACCTCAACCAGAGAGTCAATTACGACGCTCTCACTTCCGTCCGCAACAAAGGCGCCTTTACCGAATATATTGATAATGTTCAATCCAGGATCGGCAACGGAGAGTCTTTCGGCGTAGCCGTAGCCATTTTCGACTGTAATGACCTGAAAAAGATCAACGACAAGTACGGGCATGAAAAAGGCGACGAGTACATCAAGAATGCGTGCCACTTTATCTGTACGACATTCCGTCGAAGCGCCGTTTTCCGTATTGGCGGAGATGAGTTCGCAGCTGTCCTTATGAATGATGATTTTGAGAACAGGGATAATCTTATTGATGTATTTATGAAAGAGCAGGAAGCTATCAGTGCCGCTGCGGCGGATCCGTGGAACCAGCTGCATATTGCAATGGGACTTTCGGTTTTCGCACCTGACTCAGACAATTCTCTCAATGACACCATAAGAAGAGCTGATGAGACTATGTACGAGAACAAGAGGCTCTGGAAAGAAGCAAGAAAGCAGTAAGCATAGCCGGCATATGGAACTGAAAAAACTATCCGAACATATATGGTATATGCCTTTTGAGGAGGAGCGGGACCGTCCGAACCTCGGCTATGTCAGGGGAGATAAACGGAGCCTGGCGGTTGACGCGGGACACTCTGAGGCGCACCTCAGGGAGTTTTACAGCCTTCTCCAAAAGGAAGGACTGCCGCTTCCTTCGATTACGGTCCTTACGCACTGGCACTGGGATCACACTTTCGCGATGCACGCCGTAAACGGTCTTACCATGGCCGGCCAAAAGACGAATGGGCATCTTCTGGAATACATGAATAAGATAGAGACGAACGGTCCTGAGGAATTCCTGAATATGTACGACAGTATACGGAAGGAATATGAAGGCGGCCGGGAAGTGATCGTGGTTCCTGCCGATATTATTTTCGAGGGCGACATGACGATCGACCTCGGCGGATGCACGGTCAGGCTCCTTCAGACACCTGCACCTCACACAGACGATTCAACACTTGTCTATGTGTGTGAAGATAAAACTCTTTTCGTAGGGGATGCCGCCTGTGCGGGATTCCCCAATGGAACCAAGGACAGGAAACTTGCGGGCGAGCTCGCCGATAAGATCCGCTCAACCGGAGCTGCCGTTTGTGTCGAGGGACATTGGCAGCCTGTACCGGCCGAAGACACACTGGCGGATCTGATGCTCTGAAGGAGCGGGGTTACCTTAATAGAACTTGCCTGAATTCTCCTCGAAAAAGGGGCGCAGAGCAACCGTACTGAAAATCATACCTGTATTTCCTGGAATAAGGTTCGCTGGTGAGCAAATTTTCGTTTTTTGCTATTTTCCATACTGATTTTCTCGAAAAACAGGTACGATGATTGGCACTCGTTTTTTTGAATGTTTTCCTTTTCGTTTTATGTAACGTAAATCACCGGAGGCATAGTATAATACTTTCGAAATACCGGACACACCATGTCCAATCCCCGAAAACACGGCAATTCCCGCTTTGTGTCGTGTTAATTTCCGCAGGATAATCGTATCCTGACACTGACCGGAAGGAGGTATCCGAAGCTTGGATCAGAAGAAAACAGGACAGTTTCTGAAGTCTTTACGTAATGAGAAAGGTCTTACACAGGAACAGCTTGCAAAGCAATTCAATGTCAGTAACAGATCCGTCTCCAGATGGGAGACCGGTACGAATCTGCCGGATATCTCACTGCTGGTGGAGATAGCGGATTTCTATGATGTCGATGTAAGAGAGATCATAGACGGGGAAAGGAAAAGCGAGATGATGGATAAAGAGACAAGAGAGGTTGCCGACAAGATGGCAGCCTATGCGGGCAACGAGAAGGACAACCTGTTAAGGGGCGTTCAGGCTGCGGGAATCTCAGGAGTGGTGATTACGATGATCGCCCTGATCCTGCAGGTATTGGCATACGATCTGAAGAATCCAGACCTTAAAAGGTCATCGGCGATCTTAATGACTTTCCTGGCCTTTGTTGCGATGTCAATAATCACTTTATATGTGACAGGCCTTCTCAAAAAGATCAGCAGGCAAAGAAAACTTGTGATCGCGATAAGGGTAGTGACAATAGTGCTTTTGGCCGGAGTAACGCATTTGGTATTGGCCTGCGCTTTGGTGATCGGTCTGGCTGCTGCCAGCATTTACGGTTCGAAAATTAAAGTAACTAACGATATTTCTGAATACAACACATATATCCACAGCCCTGATGCCGATACTGAATACAGCATGGGAAGACAGCCGATCTTTGAGATCTTTCCGGAGACAGTCGATGTTCCTGCCGTAGATTTCCAGATCACTTACTATAATCCCTGGGATCCCCAGTACGTGGTTTACATGACTTTGGATTACGGCGGTTCTTATGATGCTGAGATCGCACGGCTTGAATCGATAGGTGTTGAGGATTATGAGGGTATCTATACTGTCACGGGTGAGCCCGAAGGATATGATATCGTTGCCATGGATTCAGATGAATACAGTGGCTTCGTTTATGCCATGATCCCCGAAAACTCGGCAGGCAATACGAAGATAACATATTGCGCAATCGTGTTCTGCAACTATTTCCTGGATCTGGATGTTCACGAATACATTCCGGATAAGTATCTGCTGCAGGGCTTTGACGCAACAGACGGAAACCCGTACAGGGAAGAAAAGATCGGCAGCACATAAGGAGATTCACATGAGATTAGACGGTTTTGGAATACTTGTTGAAGACATGGCGGCAATGATCCGTTTTTACAGGGATGTTCTCGGATTTGAGATAAAGGAATCAGAGGATACTTCGAATGTATATCTGGTAAAGGATGGTACACTCTTTCTGTTGTACGGCCGTAAGGATTTTGAGAATATGACCAGCCGGAAGTATGAATATGTTAAAGATCTGAACGGTCATTTTGAACTCGCGCTTTATGTCGATACTTTTGCCGAAGTTGATGCCGAGTATGACCGTGTTATAAAGCAGGGTGCGACATCCGTGCTTGCTCCTACCACTGAACCCTGGGGACAGAGGACATGTTACATCGCTGATCCCGAAGGCAATCTGATAGAGATCGGTTCCTGGGATAAACCGTATGAAGAGAAGGATCTTTGACGGTTAGTATTTATTTCTTTCTTGCCGATGACACATGCAGATCGGAATAATGAAATCATCTGATTGCAGCATCTACAAATGCCATGAAGATTTTACTGCTGTTGATATCTGTAAGATAAGAAAACTCAGGATGCCATTGTACTGCCCATAAAAATCTGTGTTCAGGCATGTAAACGGCCTCTGTTAATCCGTCAGGTGATTCAGCCATGACTCTCAGTTTGGGAGAGAGATCCTTTACTGCCTGGTGATGGTAGCTGTTGACACTTATTGTTTCTTTTTCGAGCAGTTTTTCGAGCGGTGAACCTTTTATAATATTGACTTTGTGAACAGGTGTATCATAAGGCGGCTTTTGATGATGTTCTGTCTCAGATGGATGTTGTGCCGGAAGATCCTGATACAGTGAACCGCCGAGGGCAGCGTTGATGAACTGTATTCCGCGGCAAATACCGAGCACGGGTTTATCTGCGTTAATGGCATAATTCAAATACCACGATTCCATCTCATCGCGTTTTTTGCAGCTGATAACAGAACTGTTAAGCGCTTTTTCGGAATACAATTCAGGTGATACATCGTGGCCGCCAGTAAAGAGAAAACCGCTGCACATCTTTGCAAGCTGATCAAGTTCATCATTATCAGAAGTGAATGGAAGTATTACTGGAATGCCGCCTGCCTGACGGATCCCTTCCAGGTATCCCGGCAGCATCCATACACTTTCTTTATCGTCATCCCAAAGCGGCATAACGCCAATAACCGGTTTAAGCTTATTTATCATCTCCTGTACAAAGATAAGTATAACGTTACCAACAGCATAGCAGGCATACTTTCTCGGAATGACTTTAATTCTCTTTTTCGCTGGTAATCATTTTCGCGGGGTATAATCTATAAAGCAAGAGCATCTTTTATGAAGTGACCTGACAAATCTCCGCAAACGCGGAAATGTACCTTTTACGGATACTGTACATAATGTACATGTAAGCAGGAGGACGAAAGCATGGAATGGATCGAAGCATTACAAAAAGCCATCACGTATATGGAAGATCATCTTCTCGAGGAGATCAACTATGAAGACGTAGCGAAGCAGGTGCACACGTCGAGCTACGAGTTTCACAGGGCTTTCAGTTTCGTGACGGGTCTAACGGCCAACGCGTATATCCGGAACCGCCGCCTTTCTCTGGCGGGAAGGGAACTCGTTGAGACCAATGCTAAGATCACGGATCTGGCAATGAAATACGGCTATGAGACACCTGAAAGCTTTACCAAAGCTTTTACAAGGTTTCATGGTGTCGCGCCGAAAACCGCCAGAGAAGAATCCGGCAAGCTGGTGCTTTTCAATCCGCTTACGATTACATTATCCGTGAAAGGTGGTAAGAGTATGGATTACCGTATAGTTCAGACAAAAGAAAAGAAGTTTATCGCACTTGTCAGAGAGTTCAGCAATGCGATCATTAACGACGAAGCCAACCACGACGTGGCTGACTTTTGGGGAGAGGTCAACAGCAATCAGATGCTGTCCCCCATCTGGATGCTGAGGGAAGACGGAAAGCGCGACCTCTATGGTCTCTGCACACCGACAACAGAGGGAAAGGATACCTTCGAGTATGGCATCGGCATAATTATTGATGAGGATACCGCAGAGTTCGATCAGGTTGATCTTGAGAAGAAGGGCTTCCGCATCTGGGACGTCAATCCTGGTACATATGTTGTCTTTGAATGTGTTGGAGAAGACGGCGACTGTATCGCAAAGACATGGGAGATGTTCTATAAGGAGTTCCTGCCGCAGATGGGATATGAGGCATCCGAAGAGACAGACTACGAGCTTTACTTCGACGGCACAAGACCTGATATATTCTGCGAACTGTGGATTCCTGTTAAGAAAAAGTAAGCTCTTTGTCAGGGCATGGATTCGATTTATACTTCAATTAACACAACAGGTGCCGCCTGATCTGACAGGATCCGGCGGTATTTCCTTTATAATTTACTGCATGTGATGATAAGATTAGTTGGCTAAAATATTAAGAAAAACGGGGACTTAATGAATATGAATGCACGGGAATACCTGGAAATACTGCATATAGCCGAAAGGCTTAAAGACACTCCTCGCCATTGCACAACCACAAACGGAAGAACGGAAAGTGTTGCAGAACACAGCTGGAGAGTATCGCTTATGGCTTCGCTTCTAAGACATGAGTTTCCTGATCTTGATACAGATAAAGTAGTTAATATGTGTCTTATTCACGATCTCGGAGAGTGTTTTACCGGTGATATTCCGGCATTTGTAAAGACTGATTCAGACCGCGATGTGGAAGATTCCTTATTGGATCAATGGGTTAAGTCACTCCCGGAAGAAATATCATCCGACCTTTCCGCTCTGTACAAGGAAATGGATGCACAGGAGACCCAAGAAGCCAAAGTGTACAAGGCATTAGATAAACTTGAAGCCCTGATACAGCATAATGAATCGCCTTTAAACACATGGTCAGACAACGAGTACGAGTTGAATAAGACATATGCTTTCGATACGGTTGCATTTTCAGACTGGCTTACAGAATTGCGAAAAGAAATATTGGAAGATACACTTGAGAAGATAGAGCAAGAAGGTCATTAGAAGGTTAACTCATCAACAAAACGTACTATCGTTTTTAGACATGAAGTCTGTTCAGATATAGCGGTGAAATGGAGAAATAAGAATGAGCGGAAACAGGAAATACAGATTATTATCTTTTCTGCTCATTACCGCACTGGCAATAACCGGATGCACAAAGACCGCTGTAACAGATATGACCGGGACCCCGGCAACAAAGGTTATCTCTGAATCGGAATATGAGCCTTTCGAATTTAATCCTCACGTATACTCATCATTCCTTAATGCATGTTATCCGGAAGAATACCGCGAAGCGCTTTTTAATCTTTGTGACGCGCTTGGTGAAGGCAGGGATTCTTTCGAATGTGCGAACGAAGATGCTTACGATTTCTGCATGAATCCCGTGACACTCAATCAGCTCTTTCCGGTCGCATATAAGCAAATAAGCCGTGGTAAAAATGACGGCAGTGAAGAGTTTAAAGACGGCACCGGATTTATCAGTTATGAGATCCCTGTTGAAGAATATCTGGTAAGACAGAAAGAGTTTCAGAAAGATATAGAAGAAGTATTGGGCAGATATATAAGATCCGGTTACTCCGATCTCGAAAAGTGCCTTGTGCTCTACGATTACATGGCGTCAGAATATCAGTATGGTGCCCCGCATGGTGCAGGACAGACTAATGATGGTGACTGTTATGCGTGTTTCGAAACGAAGCAGGGCATATGTGTTGATCTGGGCGCATTATACTCATATCTTCTCATGCAGTGCGGTGTGAATGCCATAGAGGTGGAAAACTCCGGAATGTACTCAAGCGCGGGGTTCCATGCCTGGACTTATGTCTCTGCCGGAGGAAAGAACTATCACATAGATGTTACTGCTGCTCTCAAATCCGGAAATCCCGTTCCGGGAGTCTGTCTTGATTATTTCCTCATGACCGACATTGACCGCGATGCTGCAGGATACATTTACGATGAACTGGAAATCCCGCTGATCCATATGCCCGCAAAGGACTGCGGAGGTTACCTGTTTGTTGCTGATGACAAAGATTACCGCCTGCCCGAAGGATCGTACTGCACCGGTTATGACACTGAGCGGAATGTCATATTCTACAAAGATACTGACGGTGAACACGAGTTCAGATACGATCAGGTCTGAACCTGTTACATCTTAACGCCGCCTAATTCGACTCCTTCGACGATGTATCTGGATAATATCAGAAAGACCACCAGCAAAGGAACGGTTGAAACGAGTATCACTATGGTGGCATTCCCTGATGCTCTGCCCATCATGATGGCGATAGGGAGCGTAAATTTCTCTTTGTCAGTAAGCAGTATCCTCGGAAGGCCTGCGTCATTCCATGAGCTTGCAAATCCGAAGATGGCCTGGGTTGCTATTGCAGGTTTCAATATCGGCAGAACGATCTGATTGAAGATCCTGAACTCGCCTGCTCCGTCGATCCTGGCAGAATAGAGAAGTTCCATCGGGAATGAGGATTCCAGATAAAGTCTCATGAATACTACCGATACAGGAGTTGCAATAGCCGGCAGGATAAAAAGGATGAGTTTATTGTTCAGATGGAACTTGTAAGCCAGCTGAACAAAGCCTGCTGAAGCGACAACTGTAGGGATCATCATGAGTATCAGCACAAAGTTGCTGAAGATCTTTCTGAACTTCCATTTGTAAGCGTTGATGCCATGCGCAGTCAGAGCGGCAAAATACACATTGAGGATAGTGCTTGAGAACGATATTATGAGCGTGTTGATCATAGCTTTGAGACCATCAGACTTGAAGAACTCAACGATTTCTTTTCCTCTCGTTCCAAGAATCTTGAACATATTGGCAGGATCTTTGGTGCTGAATCCTGTAAACTCCACGAACAGCAATATAAACGGATACATGGTTATTAAGACCAGGATCGATGACACAATGTAGACAATGATCTTGAGGATCAGTTCTTTCTTCTTTATTGACAGACTGTTCACGCTGTTATCACTCAAAGTATCAACCCTCACATTAACAATGCCCTGACTGCTTAAGACGTTTTTGTTCTTTGCGGAGTTTCCTTCTGAGCTTTGCTTCATATCTGTCTCTGATCAGCAGGAAATAGATAAGCCCGGAAACGGCAGCGGATATCAACATCAGCACTATAGAGAAAGCGGATGCTCTGTCCCATGCATTTCCCCGGTTGAATATATTTTGCAGGAACACCATCATCGTTACGCCTTTTCTTGTGACATCGTAGGGATCTACGAGCATTGCAGGAATATCTGACATATTCATACCGTCAACGACCGTCAAAACAACTATGAAGAATAATATCGGACGCATGCACGGTAACGTGATCTTGAAGAATGTATTTAACCTCGAAGAACCATCCATCTCTGCGGCTTCGAAAATCTCGACAGGGATGCTGGTCATACCGACTAGCGCATAGATAAACGTTATGCCGAAGTGAACGAAAACGCTCACCAGGACGATAATGAAAGGCTCCGACAGGAAGAAATTGAAATCCTGCTCTGTCACTCCGAATCCGTTCATGGCGGTTGCGATCAAAACAAGACTGACAGTAGATCCCACAACAGTTATGATGTTATTCAGGACAAGATAACCCAATGTCGAACCTGACATCAGATTCGGGAAAAAGTATGCCGTCCTGAATAAGGATCTTCCCTTGGTCTTCAGTCTTCTGTCTGTCATCATCGCTGCCAGCCAGAATGCAATTATCCATTCGGGAATAACCTGACATATCCAGAAGATGAAAGTGTTCTTAATAGAGATTGCAAAGGTCGATGTTTTCAGAAGATCTGTAAAGTTCTTATACCATGGCAGTCCGAGAGAGGTCAGAGTGACTGCCTCATCTACACGGACAGTATGTTTGAGGTCACAGAACGCGTAATAAACCGTGCATCCCAATGGCCAGAAGGTGAAGATCAAAAACGCAAGGAAAAACGGGAGGACAAATAGATATCCCCATTTGTTATAGTGTTTCTCCAGTGATTTTTTGCTTGACATGTATCCCCTCACATCAGACCGCAATTATAATCAATAATTATTATAAACACGGTTATCCTTATACCGCAATCAAACCGGAATTTTTCCCTGCTGAAGAATCATAGAAAAGAATAACGGCCGGACTATCATCCGGCCGTTTATCCTTGGCGGAGAAGGGGGGATTCGAACCCCCGCGCCAGTTGCCCGACCTAAAGCTTTAGCAAAGCCTCCCCTTCGGCCTCTTGGGTACTTCTCCATTCGCCTAGCGAAAAGTATATTAACATAAAGAGAATTTAATTGCCACACCCAGAAATGCAGAGTAAACTGATATAGCTTTTCCGGTTCAATTCGGGATGAGTCAGGACTTTGGTATCTGCTGTATATTGAAAATTGGTAATAACTTTTAAATATATAGAAAAAAATCTTCAAAACAGTAAAAAAAGTCCTTGACAGAACAGGTCTGCCGAATTAGAATAATCAAGCACTTTGACGGAGGCACGTAAAAAACGCAGCCGAAGATTGAAGGAAAAGCGCGGATCTTGAAAATTGAATAGAATGCAAAACTTGAAGTAAAACGGACCTTTTTCAATTCTAAGAATTGAGTTTTTATTAAAGTAATTAGAGCCAAACTGGCTCTCAAAATTTTTTTTGAGAGTT
>JAEEGL013390890.1_pt1 | contig 145349 bp, 136 predicted proteins | sample 9134231 | NCBI WGS metagenome assembly JAEEGL01 (sample SAMN16246548, study PRJNA631951) | gut metagenome | biome: gut microbiome; feature: rumen; material: fiber-attached | host: Bos | place: Iran: Karaj | collected 2018-10 | reverse complement strand
CAGCCTGTCGTGGTTCAGCTGTTCATGCATCCACCATTCATCAAACCTCAATTCACGCATTGCTTCAGCTGAATTGTACTGTGGGTATAGATACAGCAGGTCAACAATGGCCTTTTCCGGTTCTGCAATCAGGTAGCCTCCACCCCTTTTCAGCAGTTCTTGCTTGTAACCAAAGAACAATTCAGGCTTAACAGTCTGGTAATGGAACTGGCCAAAGGAGTTGCTGTAAGAAGTAGTACGATTGGAGGTTACGCAAGTGATTTGCGTAACTGCTTCAGGGATAATACCGTAAATAGATAATGCCGTGTGAAGACTTATGTACGAGGGCGAGTATATTTTACCTGCAATAAACCGTGCCATATCAGGCTCTCGTTGCAACTCGCTGAATGCATACCAATCTTGGCGTAATTTGGTTATATAACCCTTTTTCACCCATCTTGAAAGGGCTCCTGGGTCAAAGTTGTTCTTCCACGCTCGGAGCTGGTATATACTGAAACAGCCTACATCTAACCATTGTTCTCTAAACTGCAAATAATCCATTATATTCTATTCAAAAGAAAATGCAAAAATACATATTTTCTTGAATATAACAAAATTTTATATCTGCAAACACCGTTCAAATCGACGAAACGCTGTCAAAACGCTGTCAAAACCTCACTATTGAAATGAATAACAGAAAAAGTGATAAATAATCATCCCGATATATGAATGTATCGTGTCAAAAACAAGAAAAATCAATATGAACAAAAAGAACATTAGCGACCTACTCGGAGAGTACTCTGGGGATAAGAACGAAGCGAAGCCGAAGTCAACCATCGAGCAAACTATTGAGAATTGCAAATGTTTAGGTATAGAGGAGATTGATACCGACAATGGAACTATACCTGTCGATCAGCTGTGCAAGGCTGACTGTCCGTTCAAAGGCGATGGGTGGTGTCCTATCGATAAGGTGGTAGAGCTTGGAAACATGGGGGCGTTGTGGGGTGAAATGGAACTGCTGCAATGGTACTCTACAGGCAAAATCAAATGTCCTACAGCGGAGGCATTGATTGGCGACTTTCTAAACGAGGACATCTACTCAGGCGAAGTACTCGGAGCCCATCAGTTTGCCTACACCCTTATCGTCCTCGGATTCGGTGCGCCCCTTGATGCCGTGAAGGGATGGCTGTGCGAAGCTGTCAAAAACGGAAACACAGATGCAAAGAAATTGCTGCAAAAGCTAAAATAATAACCCAATAACCAAATCTGATTATGCAGCGTACTTACACCAAACCCGCCGACAATAAAGAGAGCCGTCCGAAAACTGCCGGGGAGGTGATTATTGAGAATTTGAAGAAGGACGGCGATGTGATAGGCATAGAAGTAGATGGCGAGAAGTGGTCCGTCGAAAAGCTATGCCGCCATGAAGAGTGCCAATATTGTGAGAACTGCCCTATGCACCTCGCTATCCAACCCCAGCAGCTGGCCAGTTTGTGTCAGGGTATTACATTATTGACGAAAATGGTAATATTTTCGATGATGAGGTAAAGATGTCCGTCACGGATATTCAGTATGATTCCGATATGGATCTTATTGTTACTGTACGACCTTACTTTAATGACAACGACAACAGAAGAGTCGCTGTTGATGATGTAGTGGCAGGTGCAGCTGACTATATTGCCGGGGATAGGAGTGCGCTCAAAAATCCGGCTATATTACACAAAGACCATGACCGCCTTAACTACAGACGAGACAACCTTCAGTGGGTTGAGCAAGACAGTCAAGAGTATCAGGATTATAAAGATGCCGAAAAACAGTATGTGCGAAATAAAAACATCACTATGAATCCATCGAAACAATTCCCTGATTACATGCAACCTTAGTAAGAAGAGCAGCATCAGATTAACTGGTGCTGCTCTTTTCGGTATAGTCGCTTCTGCCAGATGATGGCAGGCAGTTTCATCGACGTTTTCTCCTTTTATGATGGTCCTTACGTCTATGGCGTGTGGCTCTGTATTTTTTTAGTGGAACGTTGGCTCTATCATCACCATTTTTCGCTGCCAATTTGTACCATTTTCTTGACAGACGAATATTTCTTACCTTTCCACAAGTACCAGTTTCATAGATCACCCCCAATAATAGTTGTGCTTCAGAATCGCCACGAGAAGCCGCTTCTGTCAGCAAAGATGTGGCTTTCTTTTCATTTTCACATCCCCCATGTCCACACAAAAGCATTTGGCCATAACGTGAGATTGCGTAAATATTTCCCTGTTTTGCGGCTAACTGATGCCAGTATCGTGATTCTGCATCATTTCCTTCTCTGCCATACATTATGCCAAGACTATATTGCGCTTCGTGAAGTCCTTGTTTGGCCGATAGAAGAAACCATTTGCGAGCTTCCGAATAATCCACGCTCACACCTCTCCCCCAATAATACATTCGTCCAATATTATATTGGGCACCAGGATCGCCCTTTTCTGCTGCCATTCTGAACCATCGCATTGCCTCGTTGTAATCTACGGGCAACCCCAGACCATAGTCATATAGATGTCCAAGATTATTCTGAGACATTTCATCACCTTGCAAGGTGGATTTCATGTACCAATTGAAGGCTTCTTTATAGTTTTGCTTTACACCCCATCCATGTTCGAACATAACTCCCAAATAAAACTGTGCGAGCATATTACCTTGTTCAGCAGCAAGACTATAGCAACGAAAAGCTTCGCAAAAATTCACTGCAACACCAACGCCATAATAATATTTATCACCAAGTTTGCATTGGGCATCAGCATCACCCTTTTCTGCCCATGCTTTCAGCATCTTGATTTTGTCATACTCATACGGAGTGTTCTCGTATAATTCCCAATCGATTGTATTTCCCATCGCTTTGATTATTTGGCTGTTTCAAATGATTTACGGTGCATGTTGAAGAGATTGTAGTAGGCTCGCATATTGTCCAGTTCATACCACTTGGCAGTCTGCACTGGAGTAGAATCGAGATTGTATATCTTTGCGCCGGGCATTGATAGTATGAATGGCGAATGTGAGGCAATGACGAGTTGACAATCTCTGCGTGTGGCCATGATGTATAGTTCGTGTGCAAGAGACATCTGCCATTCTGCCGACAGACTATTCTCTGGCTCGTCAAGCAGCACCAATGCCTCGTCAGGAATGTTTTCGATAAAATATTGGAAGCCAGTCTCTCCGTTGGACATTTCCGTTCGCCTCCGGTAGTCAATTGTTCTTTTGATGAACTTTGAAACCGTAAGTGACTTCGGGACATGTTCCATTGCCCAGTATTCATTCGACACGTTCTCAATCTCTTCGACTTTCTGCTGGTTATAGTCGCGTACCTGATGTATTCGTTTGAAAACATCGTCGCTGACAATTATCTTACCTCTGCCAATAGCTTTGGGAGATTTGTGGTTGTCAGAGAGCTCAAATCCTCCGTTGCCCTCGCAATATTGGGTGAAGAAATCGCTGGTGTTGAACAGAGACGTGCGTTGCAGACCCAGTTTTTCGGCTATGACATTGAGTAACGTGGTCTTGCCCGAAGCATTGCCACCATAGAATATGGTAATATCACCAAAGTCGATATGGGTGAAATAACGGTTGTAGAAAGTTTTCCAAGGGTACCAACTTTGGTGAATTGTTCTGCTGTCAAAATCTAACTGAAAGTATATGTCAGGAATATCTTTGGGGATATCCTCTGGGTGTTTGGGTGGGGTAAAATAGTAGTCCACCCATGTATCCTTTGGCAGATTAAAAGATTTCAAATATACCATTACTTTTTTTTGCAAAGGTACACCTAATATAACCTCAATCAGAGATTATAGACAATTATAGAAAAAGATCCTCGTCGCTGCATAGGCGGTAGACTTGGTTCGAAATCCAATCGGAGAGGTTGGTGACATTGCGCTTAATAATCATTCTTTCTTTACAATGACTGTGCCCGTTTGGGGATTGAATTCAATATGTTTATATCCCCATATTACAACTATTAGTAATCCAAATAAGCCTAGCACAGCCAGAACAACTTTACTGTCAACATACACCTCGGTATCGCCTTTTTTAACATGTATACCTGATTCGACTTTACTCTTCACCATCCCTTCCAATTGTATGTTCTCACCTGATTTTGCTGACTTTAATAATTCTTTGTATGATGATGCAGTTTTCATTTTTTCTATATTTTACTTGAACTTCATTTGTGTCCAACATACCCCAGAGAAGGATGAGCATATGACATTTCTTGCGAAGACTTAGCCGTTCTCGATAACCACGTGGAGGGTTTTATCTATTCATTATTAACACTTTCTTGTTGCTGCTGCACAGAGGAGCACTCGGCCTCAATCTCCTTTTCTTTAAGTTTTTTGACGATTTTTTTCTTAATTCTCTCATTCTCCTCGTTTTTTAAACGTTCTTTTGATTCTTTCTTTTGGACAAGCGCATTTCTTAATAGTTCAACGGTGAAAATTGCATTTGCTCCATGCTTTTGAGCCTCTGCCAACAGCATTGACTGTATGGCAGTTTTTATTTCTCTACCCGACAGGCCTTCTATCAAGTCACTAACTGCAAGATAATCTTCTTTTGAGAAAACTTTGTCTACAGGAAGTTTCTCTGGAATCATTGTTTCTATTATTGCAGCACGTGCTTCTCTGTTTGGCAATTCAAATCTGATATGATTCAGTATTCTAGAATCAAATGCTCTGTCAAAGTTCGTCACCAAGTTTGTGGCGAATAGAACTACTCCCGTAAATTCTTCTAAATAAATAAGCATTTGGCTACGCAGAGAGTTCAATGCCTGGTCAGACCCCGTACTGACATTCTCAATACGTTTACCTAAGAAAGAATCCGCTTCATCAAAAAACATTACAGCATCCGTTTCTTTTGCTGTTTCAAATGCTTTCTTCAAATTTTTAGCGGCTTCTCCCACGTATTTTGATTCAATGTCAGCATAATTCAACGCCAACAATGGACGACCAAGTTCCGATGCAATTGCATGAGCACACATACTTTTACCTGTCCCCGGTTCACCATAAAAATTCAAAATGCTCCTCGGATAGGGTTCAATCTTACCAAATCCCCAGTCTTCATATATTAACTTCTTGTTTTTTATTATTGATAAGGCAGTTAATATTTCCTCTTTTACAGAGTCGGAAATGATTAACTGGGAGAAGGTGTATCGTGGTTGAATTGGAATAAATGAAATGGAATCTTTATTCTGTTCTTGTGGCTGTTCTTCATTATGTGGAGTCATGCGTTCTTGCTTTTTTATTTGAAAGGAGATTGCTATTTTCAACCGACTTTTATTAATGAACGATGATATACTAATAGAGGATAGTTCATTTTTTAATTCTTCAATGAAAGAGTAGGATTTAGGAATTTCAAAATCAGCATTGGAAATAATGAATACTTCAGAATCATCTAGTCCCCAGTATTCTTCAATAGTATATCCAACAGAAAGCGACAAATGCTGGTATTCTTTTCTGTTTACCAACTGTCGAATCTTTTTTGAGCACTTCTCAACCTCTGCCGATAAAGCATCTTTTTGTTCAGATGTCAGTTGATGCTCTTTGTAGTTATATTCTATTGAAGCCATCTAACAATATATGATTTGACCTTTGTAAATATCTGAAGAGACCCCTTCTGATGAAGTTATTTCTTCTTTTGCAATCATCACATTATTGTTCCCGAAAATACCGACATTTACGGCATTCTTTTTCTTTTCCAATATTTGTATCTTCAATGCTTCAGGGCACTTTGTCTGTACACTGTTTTTAATTGAGAAAATATCAATGATAACATTGATAATGTCCTTGAAAAATTGTTTTACTTCTTTTTCGAGCTCTTTCGCAGCTCGTTCTATGTTTTTTCGGGCAGCCCTTGTAGCTCTTTCAACTTTAGTAGTCAACCATACTACAATAAACGCGATAAGACTGGCTAAAAGAAAAAATATCCAAAAAATGCATGTGAGATATTTTTCATCACCATATCTCCATACCGCCATTATAAAAGCCGCCCACACAAACGTCCAAAAAATGTATGATATTACGCTGCCACTTTCCTCCTCAATGATTAAATAGCCACCCATAATGGCAAAAAGAGAGAATGTTATAGCCCTAACAACAGATGGATAAAATACGGGTATTAGATAATTTCCAAAAATGAGTACCGAAATCCATAGGACTAGCGACGCCAGTCCTATAAATCCCAATATGCCACTCGGTTCTATTTTTTTTACTCCCATTGTGTTTTGTTGTTTTTTTTGAAAAACTGCCTATGAAAGTACAATTAATTCTTCATTGCCAAATACTTCTTTTATGCGTTCGTCAAGTTCCTTCACATACAATATTTGTCCATGGGTTACCTTTTCGTCAATCTCATTATAAACCCCTAAAACGATGGTTAAATAACCCACTTTTTCTTTGGGGAAACGTTTGTGGGTCTTTTTGACAAACTGTCCCATTGCTCCGTCTCTTGCAATAAATGGGACATCACTTCCCTTTTTCAGGTTTTTTGACTTAAAATAAGCCACTACATCGTTGAAATCAAGTGTTCCATCTATCACTTTAACGTTACTTGTCAGGAATTGACCAACTGACTTCTTTTTGTTAATATAATACGCAGCACCACCTATGGCTGCAATTCCAAGAATGATTGTTATTGTTTTCATGTTAATTAACTCAATACTACTAATTCTTCTTGACCCAAAACATTTCTGGTTTGGGCATCCAGACTGTCAGCCTCCACATATTCGGCAAATGTAATCTCATTGCTTACTTCATTGTATACGCCCTCAAATATTCCGACTTTTTTCACTGGTGCTGTCTTTAGTGCGTTTTTAAATGCCTCTTTGTTGGCAACAAAAGGAATGTCCTGACCTTGCGTTAATCCAAGAGACTTGAACCTCGCTACTACTTCTTTTGCAAAGTTCAGAATACCATTGATTACACGGCGAATAATATTCTTTATGTATTCAAACGCCTTTTTGATTAGTTCTAGTAATTTGTCCATAGAATTGGTTATTGAAGGATTATTAAATCGGTTTCACCAAATAGTTCTTCTACTTCTTTGCTCAAAGAATCTGCTTGGATTATGACGTACTTGTTAATGGTTTCGTCAAGAAGTTCTCTGTCCTTACAATTCGCCAAATAGACAAAGCATTTACCATCTTTTTCAGCACGAAAAACCACAAATCCATTTGCACCAGATACAATGTTTTTCCTTGCCACTTGCAATAGTTCTGGCATGGTTAACGAGTCTACAGCCATAGCTGTTGTCGATTTTGAGGACAAAATATCCTTCGCAAACTTCTTAATTGTGGGAATCATTCCCTTTTTGATTTTTGGAAGAACTTCATCGATTTTCTTTTTTACAGTATCGAATAATTCTTCTTGCAATAGAGTTCTGATGTAATCCATTGCACTTTCTAATACATCTTCGTACATATTATTGGGTTTTAAATGATTAGTTATTGTTTTTTTTTAACGTAATGCATTTATTGCTTCTGCTATAGCATTGACTATAGCATTCTTTTGATTTTGAAGTTTTTTAGAATTGTTTGGAAAGAAAAATGAGGAAGGAATGTTGATTTTGGTATTTTGGGTATTTGGGATTATTACTAAATCTGAATTATTTGAAGAGATGTTTTGTATTTTCGCTGATTCTAAATAACTTATAGATTTATCTTGATGATAATACAAACCCTTGTTTGTTAACACGATTCCCTTCTGCTTACGATAATTCACAATAAAATAATTCAAAAGTTTTTTTCTGACTTTTTTATTTGGATTAGCCTCAATTAGGTCATCATATCCAGGACTCCAAATGAGCCGAATTTCTTCATCAGGAGGGATTCCATATTCTGATTGAATTTTTCCAATTCCCATTTTAGAAACGTTGAAATTGGATTGACTGATTATTACTTCTTTATTCATTGTATATAATGTGATGGTTAATTTATCCAATTCTTTGAACGTCCAAATATGCCATACTTAATGCGCCAGCCCTACGGATGTCGATGCCGTAGATTCGCATGAATGCGTCGGCAACGGCCTGGCCTCCATTGGTGGTGACGGGATTGGTGATGTTGTTGGTTACTACATCCACGCTCATGCCACGCTCGACGCGGATGCCACTGGTGAGCTTGCTGCTCTTGACGGTTACTCGGTATACCATGATTCTATGTTTTTATTGGTTTGTATATTTCTGCAAAATTACTGTTTCTTTGTTTTCGGTTTTAGTTTATAGACAATTATAGAAGAAAAACTACAATTGGTCGGGCAGTGTGGGGTAGAGTTTGTGAAGCGTCTCTTTTAGATGGTAGTCGGCACCTTTGGCATAGCTGCTATGACGGTCTTTCGGCCAGTCAGGACCCGTAAAGAAACAGCGCATCTTGTCGTACTTGCCTTTGTTGTGCTCCGTCATATTGCGTACCAGATAAATCAGCTCGTAAGAATTGCCACCTTTGCCATGCCATTCGATAGGTTCCACCTTGGCAGGACGCAATCGGCCAGAGAAGCGGTAGGCAAAGAGACGTTTGGCGACTGGGGAAGAGTCAATATAACCGAGCAGAGAAAGGCTGTTTACAAACTCTTCGAACAGATTTGCGCCAGCCTTTATCACGTCAGGATGTAACCCAAAGTACTCACTGCTGTCGCTGGACTCATTGCGGAACGAGAAATAATCTTCGGGCAGATGGAAGTCCGTTTCAATGCTGCCACCACCTTTCAGAATGAGAGGTTCGATTTGCTTGCGTTCCTTGGGTTTGAAGCGGTCGTAGTTGTCGGTGTAGAAGGAGCAAAGATAATCGAAAGCGTCTCGGTTGTATTGGTTGAGTTTCTGCAAATAGTTTTTCTCGTCGCCACCGTCAAGGTAAGGTTCAACGGCTTCGCTTAGTTCTGCTGCAGACTGACTGATGGAATGCTCCTCGTCATGCAATATGCTTGCCACCACGTCTAGGGCGGTAACTATATCCCCTTCCGATGGGTTAGCACGATGGATATTGACAGGCCATATATATTCGCAGATGGTGCTGACCAAAGAAAGGTCGCAATCTTTGTTGTCGATGGCTCGTGTGAACACCTCCTTGTCCTGGTCGGCATAGGCATTCTGCAACAATGTCATTGTGGCAGAAGAACAACCAATAGTGCGAATCAGTTCCGGAACTGCGTAAGGTGCGAGGGATTGGAGAGTGGTGTATAGTTCTTCAGCCGTATACACTCGCTGTGGTGTCGGTTCGAAGAGTGTAATATTCTCGTGAATGAAGCGGTTGTTGTTGACGTAGGAAAGTTTGTGATATAGAGGATAAAACGCATGGAAGAGAAAGATACTGCCATCCCGTAATGCAGGGCTGCTATCGGGGTTGTCAACGTCTGACAACACGTCGGGATAGAGAGCGGCAAGCTGGTCAGCATTGCCAGCTTCTGAGAAACCCTTGTAGTAGAGTTTCATTCTTTCAGCCTCCGAGATATAGTCCATTCTCGCTTCCTCTTTTTTGTGCCGCTCTGATTCCCGGATTGGCGGTTAAACATCAATTAAAAAAGCATGGAATCAATGTTGCCCGTTTCAATCCTTGAGGTTTTGCCCGACCTAACTAGTTTGAAACTTTGAACTTTATCCCATGCTGTTGAATATGCAAACGCCATAGGGCGAAAACATACCAAATAAGCAAAGGCATCAGTATCAAGTCGACTAGTTATTTTGAAATGGGCAATTTCAAGGACGACCTATAACAAATGCTTTTTGCATTGATTAGACTTTCTCGCGTCTAATTCAGGTGCAAATATACGCATATTATTTGATACTGAGCCTTTAATGAGATAAAGTTCTTCTTATATATAAGAAAAACAACACCTTACGAAACGAGGAGAATCTTTGTCCGATTACGCAAGTAAGTGATTTTGTGTTGTATTTCGTCCTTTTTTACAATAATAAAATGGGTTGATACGACCGAAGAACAGAAGAACCCCTGAAGAAGGATCGTAGAAGGGAGAAAGAAGGGAGACCGTCGAACCATCGTCGAAGGATCACCGACAAAGGAAGCAAAAAAAAGGAGACCACGATGGGTCTCCTAGGGTGTCATTGGCGGCGAAGTTAGGCATTCTCACCTCCTTCCTCAAAGTTGTAGGTTCTTTCAGAGAGGGTTTCGAGAGTCATCCAAGTACAATCCTTCAGACGTATCTCATATTTCTCTTCTATGTGTTCTTTGATAAACTCCTCAAAGTCCTCATATTCTTCACTCTTTCGCTTTTCTTCCTCTGTGAGCTTAATCTTTACAACCTCGCCAACACAGAAGTTAAGCAGGATTAAATAATTGGGTTCCATAATGTTGTTAATTGATTCTATGACTACGAATAAAACTGATTTTTGTCGCCGAGGGATATAGACGGGTGATCTTATGGCGGGCTGCAAGTTGGTTTATTACTTCCAGATCCACCGCCACCCTCATACCGTCTGAACATTCCGGCGTAGTGATTAGAAATTCATATCTTATTGTCATCGTGTTAAGGGGTTTGGGCATAAAAGGTAGAAAAAATGAGTGGACAATACGCTGTGACATATTTTTATTATAACTTGGGCATTTTATAGTACTCTCCTATAATATATATAGTGAAAATCAAGTGAATATACCCACTAATTGTAATATGTAGTGTGTAATGTCCGTAGGAGAGTATTATATGCTCTCCGAGGTTATAGGGTTAGTGTGTGAGGTTATAGCGTTTGATGAGGCGTTGAACTGTGGTGGGTTGGAATCTGTAGCCTTTCGAGGTCTGGAATCCTTCATCATTCAGTGTGTCGGCCATCTGTTGCAGTGATAATCCTTGACCTACCAGAGAGCGGAGCAATGCTACTGCCCTTTTATTGTTGGGGTTCTCGGCTGCTTTCTTTCTATTTGTCTCATTACTTGCTTTGATGGCTTCGTGATGTTTGTCCATCAGGTGTTCAGGGTTACCCAACTTACATCCACGGCTCTTCTTTGCCTGTAATGCTTGCCGGGTTCTAGTTGATGCAAAATTACAAAAAAGTTTTGGAAAAACGGTTCTGTAAACAATTATTTCTATCACGAAAGCGATATTATCACGTTATTAAACTTTGATTTATAAATATTTACACTTATATTTTGCGTGATAAATATCACGTGTTGTCTAGTCTGTTTGGGTACCTGCCAGCATCGATCATTTCATAAATACTGATTTTCAGCAGATTTTATTATACCAAACAATCGGTTCTGCGTGATAAAAACGTGATAAAATTAGGTAAAATAGAGTAAAACGAGGTAAAATTTTGACCAATTTTGATACCGCAAAAGATTCTTGAAAAGCAGGTATAAACGTCTGTAATAACGGATTTTACACAAAGAAAAAGGGACTCGTCTGAGTCCCTTCCAGTGGAGTATATCGGAGTCGAACCGATGACCTCTTGCATGCCATGCAAGCGCTCTAGCCTACTGAGCTAATACCCCATTTCCTTCCTAGAAAGCGGTTGCAAAAATACAACTATTTTCCAAACTACCAAAAAATTTTTTTTTCATATTGATTGACAACAATATCTATGAATAGCTAAAGAAAAAACGATATTGTGGAATAGATAGAAAAAGGGCTTTTCGGGCATAAAAAAAACGTGTGAGTGAACAAAAAGAGACAAGATGTAAGGAGCTCAGAGAGCCTTGAGGAAGCGGCGACCGAATATCAGACATCCCACTTGAAGCCGCTGAAAGGATCTTCACCATTCTGATTTGAAGTGCCGCCGTTGTTCCATGAATTGTTGCCGTAGCCAGCATTATCATTGTCTGTGCTTGCGTTGCCGTAATTGGCGCTATCGCTGGCATCGTTGGCGGTGGAGGATTGATACTGCTCTTCGTTCAAGGCCTGCAAAGCTCTAAGCCTACGCATTCCTATCTTCCACAATTTGATGTCGAAGTAGATGAAAACAACGAAGAAGAGTCCTGAGACCAGATCATTGTCGAGATACTCAGGCACCATGAGCAGGGAATCGTAGGTGCCATGAAGCAGCATGGGGTAGAGAAAAGCTTTGAACATATTGGACTTGCGTTCCTCGGGATTGAAACGCGCCAAGGCGAAATAGTAGCCCATAACCACGGCGAACAAGAAATGCCCGGGCACCGAAAGGATGGCACGCATGGAGCCTGTGGCCAAGGATGCGGCGAAGCTGTCTTGAGAAACGACATACATAATGTTCTCGATGCCGGCGAAACCGAAAGAAACGAAAGTGGCATAGACTATGCCATCGAAATACTCATCGAAATGAGGCGATTTCCATACCGCCCACTTCAGAAATATCAATTTGCATATTTCCTCGGTGCAGCCAGCGACAACAAAGCCTGTGAAGATGCCTTGGAAGAAGACAGGCAAATCGGTTCCACCCATAATGCTGTAAAGAGGGCTTACAACGCTCTCTATCAATGAGGCAGGGATAACCGAAAGCACACCAAAAAAGAATGCCTTGCACAACAAAAGGAAGGGCTCTTTGTTGTATTGGTCCTTCTTATATACGAATATGGCCAAGACTATCACGGGAAGGACAGCAAGCGCCAGAATTATTATATCACTATTCATAACAATTTAATTGTAAGCAATTTGACCGATATCACTATTATGATAGCTGGGCGTTTTTAAAAATGCAAATTTACGAAAAAAAGACAATTGGCAACCGCATATTATTACTTTTAAAGAGAGACTACAAAAACTTTATTATAGGGTTATGCCGCAAACATTGCTGCCGATAGGAGAGCCAACCATTAATAGATAATTTGGTTTTTGGGGCCGGGAAATAGACGACGCCCAATCATAACAGGCGAAATAACCATCATACTATCAAAAAGATATGTTTTATGGCGGCATTTTCATTTTTTTGTCGTAAATTTGCAATCAAATTACAAATCAAAAAAATGACAACAGACAGAATAAAGGTCGGCTTATATGTGCCGTTGTCTATTGACCAGTTTTCTCCCGTCACAGCTTGGAACGCAATAAAGCTTCTGGAGTCGATGGGGTTGGAATGCTACTATCCAACTGAGTTGACATCATGCGGAATGGAGATGTACCATCTGGGGGAGAGAGAGACGGCTAAACGCTTGGGAGAGCAGATGATAGAAATGTATGAGGACTGCCATTTCGTTGTGTCGATAAGCAGCGCGGCTGTGGTATATATGCAACAGCAATTCGGCAAATTGTTCCACAACACCACCAAGCACAACAGTTATCGTCAGTTTATAGACAAATGTTTAGACTTGAGTGATTTCCTTGTCAATGTGGCACACTATTCGCCCACAGCCTCATTTCCTCATATTGTGGCATACCTTGACCATTGCACCACTATACGCAACTATCGCTGCGTGGCGCATCCCGACGTTGTGGGGCTGAAGGAGGAACCACGCAAACTGCTATCGTCGGTGCAAGGGCTGAAGCTGATGGATATGGCTCAGGCTGATGTGTGCTGCGGCTATGGTGGCAATTTCGCCAACGAGTTCACTCCAATATCCGACAGCCTTGCGAAACGAAAGATTGACCACGCTCTGTCTATGAACGCAGAATATATAGTGTCGACCGAGCCTTCATGCCTTTTCCATCTGCAATCGTACATAGACAAAAGGGACATTCCTCTCAAATGCCTTTACATCGCCGATGTACTGCGGAGCGACAAGGGGACACAACAATAAAAAAATGTCTAGGTACTATCTAAGTACTATCGAACTACTATTAAAGACCATTCTTTTTGCATGCGCTGCCGATATAATTCTTATGCCGCTTATCTGAAACAAGCTTGGGGCTCACGCCTGCAAAAGCTCTCGATTGACGCCGGCTTCAGCTGTCCCAACCGCAGCGATGACCGCACCAAGGGAGGCTGCACTTTCTGCAACAACAAGGCGTTCAATCCCTCATACTGCTCGCCACAGAAGAGCATTACACAACAAATAGACGAGGGCATTGAGTTTCATGAGCGGCGCTATAGGAAAGCATCAATATACCTGGCTTATTTCCAGCCCTACTCGAACACCAACGCGAGCTTGGAGACCTTGAAACGACTATACAGCGAGGCGTTGAGCCACCCCAAAGTGGGAGGTATTGTAATAGGCACACGACCCGACTGTGTGGACGAGGAGAAGCTGGATTACATCGCCTCGCTACAAAGAGACAATGAGGGGGGACGCCGTTTTGTTTCGGTAGAATATGGCATTGAAAGCTGCTATGACGACACACTACGCAAGATAAACCGTGGTCACGACTTTGCCGCCACACGACAAGCGATAAACCTCACATCCCAGCGGGGTATACACTGCGGGGCGCACCTTGTGCTAGGCTTTCCGTGGGAAAGCAGGCAGAGAATAGTAGACCAAACATCTATCATCAACACACTACCTATCAACTCTTTAAAATTACATCAACTTCAAATAATAGTCGACACACCTCTCGCTGACAGCATTGCCAAGAAAGAGACGACATTCAGACCTTTTGCTATGGAGGAATATGTGGAGCTGGTATGCGACATCATGGAGCGGCTAAGGCCCGACATTATGATGGAGCGTTTTGCCGGCGAGGTGCCACCCCGCTATCAGGCGCTGCCTGAGTATAGCTGGCGCCGCGAAGACGGCCGTCTTATTCGCAACGAAGAGATACCTCCAATGATAGAAAAAGCCCTTGAGCGACGAGGAACGTGGCAAGGATACAAGCTGAACAATAGCCAATGGGCATTGTCGACAGAATAACACTAACGCAACAAAACATGAAGAAAAACCGTCGTCACACACTGATAGTCTGCACAATAATGGGGGTGATAACACTGCTGGTCATGGCTCTGTGTTCGGTTGTGGGAATTGTGCGATTCGATATACATAGTCTCACAGAATCGCCCATTTTTTGGAACCTGCGTTTGCCTCGCGTAGTTCTTAGCGTAATAGTAGGTGCCTCGCTGTCGGTATGTGGAGTCACATACCAATCTGTGTTTCGCAATCCTTTGACCGACCCATACGTTTTGGGCATATCGTCGGGAGCATCGCTAGGCGCGGCAATAGCCATTCTGCTTGGTCTTGAGGCCCATCTGTGGGGTGTTGGGGGTATGGCTTTGGCTACGGCGCTGCTAACCATTGTGATTATTTTCAAGATTGCCGGAATAGGCAATCGTATGCATGTCACCACATTGCTTCTTACAGGCGTGTGCCTAACTTTCCTTATCACTGCTGTCATTTCGCTCCTTATGGCACTCCACCACGACAAGATGGAGAGTATTATTTTTTGGACCATGGGCAGTTTTGCGTCATCATCATGGCTTGATGTATGGATACTGCTGCCCATAGCCATAATCGGAATTGTAATAGCGATATACCACAGCCGAGACTTGAACTTGCTGCTGACCGGCAGCGAAACGGCACAAAGCCTAGGTGTGGAAGTGGAGAAAGTACGTCGTCGCCTGCTATTCTTCACCACACTAATGGTGGCATTTTGCGTATCGGCATGCGGTGTGATAGGTTTTGTGGGGCTCGTTGTGCCACATTGCGTCAGGATAGTGTGCGGCAACGACAATAGACACCTTGTACCATATTCTATCTTTGTCGGAGCCATCTTTCTGCTGCTTTGCGACACCGCCGCGCGAACAATGATACCTCCCAACGAGCTGCCAGTAGGCAGTTTGACCTCTCTTATCGGCGCACCTATGTTCATCTATCTTCTCTACAAATCGAAGCGCAAAATATGATAAATATCTCGCATCTCTCCTACTCTTTCGGCAGCAAAGAGATTCTGCACGATATCTCCATGACTATCGAAGCCGGCACTTTTCATGCCATCCTCGGCCCAAACGGATGCGGAAAGACAACGCTGCTGCGCTGCATCTCCAACCTGTTGCCAGTAGAAAAAGGCCAAATCGCCATCAACAACCGCAATGTGCAAGACTATGGTGCCCGCATGCTGGCGCGACAAATAGCTTTGGTGCCCCAACGCCCAGCCTTTGACATAGAGTTTTCGGCTTTTGAGACTGTGCTTATGGGACGCAACCCCTATCAACGGCACCTACAAAACGAATCGCAACAAGACTGGGACATAGTAGAGAAATGCATGAAACAGACCAACACATGGCATCTGCGCCTTGCTATGCCCAGCCAGATGAGCGGCGGCGAACTGCAGCGTGTGATGATAGCGCGTGCACTAGCACAGCAGACACCCATACTCTTGCTCGACGAACCCACATCGAACCTCGATATAGCCCACCAATTCGAGATCATGGAACTGCTACGCGACATCAACCACAACGAGCACAAGACCATCCTTATTGTGGTTCACGACCTAAACCTGGCGCTGCACTACTGCCCCGACTCCGTGCTGCTTTATGACCGCTCACTCCTATTTCAAGGTCCTACAACCGAGGCTCTTAACCACGACCGCATACTTACCGCCTTCGGCGTACAGGCAAAAAATATCGATGGCTACCTAAAATTCGAAAGATGACCTCCTAAAATAAATGATACAGAAAAGGCTTACCATATTGCTACTATTCCTTGCGACCTTGCCTTGCATAAAAACAGAAGCACAAGGCATAGACTACGACATACTGTGGAATCTGCAGCAACAACGCACACCCGCCATGAGCAAGGTGATGGAATGGACTTCAAACAGCTTGATTCTGGCACCATGTGTGCCTGCGGGATTACTTGTGTCGGGCGCATTGGCAGACAATCAGCAGCTTGTATATATCGGCACAGCCACGGGTATCTCTTTTTTGACTGCTTTCACCGTCACCGAGGCACTCAAATACACCATCCGCCGCCCTCGGCCTTATATCACACACAGCATGACGCTAACACCGGTAAAAACCACTATCGGATATTCATTCCCGTCGGGCCATACCTCGCTGACATTTGCCACAGCCACTTCGCTGAGCCTAAGTTGCAGAAAATGGTACGTTGTAGCCCCCTCGATGCTGTGGGCCAGCGGAGTTGCCTTTTCGAGACTGTATCTCGGCGTACACTATCCCTCTGATGTACTTACTGGTATGGCGGTGGGAGTCTTGTCGGGATTTGCCGGTTATTGGCTGTCACAGAAAATATGCGACGAAGCTGATATACCACCTGCCAAAATACTTATTCCGCCCATCACTCTAAGGTTTTGACTTGAATGTGACTAAATAAAAAAAACGACAGCTACGTCACAAAACAATCGCAACATCTTTCTGCCATTTGAAGCACAGCAACATAGATGGCATTCAAGTCATTCAATAGAATTTAGAAAAGACAGATTGGTGATTATTCCAAAGAGCTTTGCTGTATGATGCCTCAAGAGTTATTTGATTGATTGTGGCTTGGATCAATTGCACAAGACACTAATGAATTAGAAAAGAGACATTCAACACCATCAATCTCCATTAAGAATCATTATTTTTATTTTATAGAACATTTCCAAACCTTATGTTTGCGTCTATCTCAGAAAAAATGTGTAACTTTGCAAAGTTTTTCAAACCCCTCAAACTACAATAATTAATGAAAATACTTCTCTTAGGCTCTGGCGGTCGTGAACATGCAATTGCCGCCAAAATAGTAGAAAGCAAGCAATGTCAACAGCTTTTCATAGCCCCTGGCAACGCAGGGACAGCAGAATGTGGAACGAATGTAGACCTAAAAGTTGATGATTTTAGCGGCATAGGTCGCTTTGTTATCAGCAACAACGTCAATATGGTCGTTGTTGGTCCTGAGGCACCTCTCGTTGGCGGCATTGTCGACTATTTTGCCAACAACGAGAAGCTGAAGAATGTCATGATTATTGGACCTTCGGCAGCCGCGGCACAATTGGAAGGCAGCAAAGACTTCGCCAAACAGTTTATGCAGCGTCACAACATTCCCACAGCAGCTTACCGCACTTTTACTCGTGAAACCCTCAACGAGGGTCTGAATTTCCTCAACGAGATGAAAGCACCCTACGTACTAAAGGCCGACGGACTTGCAGCAGGGAAAGGGGTTCTTATCCTTGACAACCTTGAGGAAGCCAAACACGAACTATGCCTAATGCTGAAAGAGGAGAAATTCGGCAAAGCATCAAGCAGTGTGGTGATAGAACAATATCTGTCGGGTATTGAGCTCTCTGTCTTTGTTCTCACCGACGGGAAGCACTACAAAATACTTCCTTCGGCCAAAGACTACAAACGTATTGGTGAGGGCGACACAGGCCTTAACACCGGTGGCATGGGCTCTATTAGTCCCGTGCCCTTTGCCGACAAAACATTTATGCAAAAGGTGGAACACGACATTGTAGCTCCCACCATAAAAGGACTTCAGAAAGAAGGACTACGCTACAATGGATTTGTTTTCGTTGGCCTTATGGCTGTAGACGCTGAGGACGGAACGAAAGACCCCTATGTGATAGAATACAATGTCCGCATGGGCGATCCTGAGACCGAATCGGTGTTTCCTCGTATCAAAAGCGACATTGTGGAGCTGTTCGAGCGCACCTGGCAAGGCACACTAAACCTCACCAATCTCGAAATCGACGACCGCACAGCAGCTTGCGTCATGCTCACCGCTGAGGGCTATCCAGGCGAATACCGCAAGGGTGACACCATAAAAGGAATAGAAAATGTTAAAGGTAGCATCGTTTTCCATGCTGGCACCAAACTAAACAACAAAGGAGGCCTTGTCACCAATGGAGGGCGTGTGCTGTGCGTAACTTCGCTAGACAACAGCCTGCCGACAGCATTGCTGCGCAGCCTGCAGGCAGCAGAACAGATAAAATGGCGTGGCCGCTACTATCGCCACGACATAGGACAAGACTTGCTGAAACAGATGATTTAAGCCATATCGAGACTGATAATAACAACATGAAACTGTACTTGCCGATAAAGGTGTAAACGTATGACAGACAAGTACCTAAGTTTGACACATGATTATCTTGTACTGAAAAAGGTTGACACATTAGGTATTGAAGCCAAAAGTGTCAACTTTTTTTAGGTTGCGACAACGTTATTTTTTCAATTCTTGGCGACATGTGTCTGATATACCAACACTGCACCGTCGCCATGAAGAATAACTTTAAAAGTGTCTTCTATCGACTCGTTGAGCGTTGCCTCCCACCATTGCGAAAAAACATGGTGTACTATAGGGTAGCGCAATCCCTCAACACTGATGGGCAACCCTGGTGTCAACGGGAAAAGCGACACTTGCTGACGCGGAAACGACGACAGCGTCGATGAAGACAGCAATGGTGTGAAATATCCATAGTCGCTATACATTCGGACCTCAAGTGGTTTAGCTTCGATAGTTTTCAGAGTAGCATAATAAGCCAAAAGACTGATATTCCCCAAAGTATGATCCTCGCGAAGTCCTGTGGCTCCCAATATGACTATGCGGCTTACACCAAGACCAATGGCATAGCGCACAGCCTTGGTGAGATCGTTACACTCCTGGTCGCTGCTCCAAGGGGCAAAAGTTGTTGCAAAAGGAGGATTATCACATAATGTCATTGTAAGCGAATCGCCATCGCCCACAACATGGACCTCTGGTATTTGTTTTGCATTGGTGAAAATGTCACTCTCTATAAGACGCATATATGCGCCATCGCAGCATATAAGCAAATTAGACTGTTTTATTGCCATCAATGCTTCGCGACGTTTGGGGAATGGTCCGTTGGCTAAAATGATTGCGTTCAAAGTATAAAGAATTAAAGTTTTGACATACGTACAGTATCCTCTGGCTCACCTAAGCCCTCTTTCATCGCTCTTCGCCTCCACGATATCAATCCTAACACACAGAAAACCTCATATATAACGTATAATAATGCTGAAGCATAGTTTCCACCCATCCAGAAGAGAACGACCATAAGAGGCTCTACTATCATCCAACAAAACCACTGCTGCCACCACTTCTGAGCCAACATCCACATTCCAACAATGGAGAGCGCCGACGATATGCCGTCGAGCCAAGGATATTGGCTTTCACCAACTTTGCCCAAAAGCCACCATAAAGCTACCGAAAGCAACGCCACGGCGACTAAGATATATGGCACCATTCTCATTGGACATGAGCCAAAGGGTTTCTCCTGTTTGGTAGAGCTTTGAATGACTCCACGCCACACCATAATGCCATATAATGACATTATGAAATTGTAGACACAGATGGTGCCGTTGGCATAATAGCCCGAGGAATAATCGATAATGATATAGAACAACGACATCAGCAGACTCCAAGGCCAGAACCACCGGCCTGCTCTATATTCGCTAACGATATAGAACAGGCCAATGATGGATCCGATAATGTCGATAAAAGACAGTTGAAAGTTCATTTTTCTAGCCTATTGGTTTGACTAGAATCTATAAATCACACGTGCCATGAAGTTGATACCGGGCTGTTGAAAATAGCCACGATAGTTCTCGAAAGTCTGCGTTGCAGGGTCGTAGACGCCATAGGCATAGGCACTCAAACGATACTGATGATTCAGTATGTTGTTTACGGCCAGCTGGCACTCGAGTTCGTTATTACTCTTCATGTTAAAAGTGTAGGAAGCACGCAAATTGAGCAGGAAATAGTCATCGACCAGCATATCCTCACGTGATGTGTTGTCGGCATACTGCTCGCCAACATATTTGCCAACAAGCTGCAGCTTGGCCTGCTCAACGGGACGATAAGTAAGCACTGCTGCTCCAACAATAGAAGGAGAGAAAGCAAGGTCGGTGGTTCCCAGATTAAGGACCGACTTGGTGTACCAGTCGTTGAGAGTGATTTCATACTGGTAGTCGACAATCTTGTTGGTGCTAAGTGTAAGGTTTCCCTCAAGTGAGAAATGGCGGTCGAACTGGTAGCCAGCAACCAACTCGGCACCAATACGGTAGCTCTTGTCGACATTTTCCATCAAAGCGTAACCGCTCTCAGTGACAACACCAGTGGCGGTGAGCTGGTTCTTGTAGAGCATAGCATAGAGATTACCCTCAAAATGGAAACGGTTCTTTTTGATTTGGTAACCTAGCTCGATGTCGAGCATAGTTTCGGGGCTTATGGTGTCGTTGTCGGCACAAGCTTCCTTGATGTCGGTACGGTTAGGCTCGCGGTTGGAGATACCTGCTACAACATAAAGACGTTGGTTGTCGTCGATACGATAATTGAGGCCCAATTTAGGATTGAAGAAAAGATGGGTAGTGTCATAGTCTACCTGACCATAGTCGTCGTCTATGCCATGCAGGCTATATGAAACACGACGAGCCTGAAGGTCGGCATAGAGGTTGAAGTTATTTGAGAAATCATAATTAAGCTTGGCAAAAACAACACCGTCATTCTTCACACCCGTGTTGTCATCCCATCCAGTAACGACAAAGTCCTCACTCACTGTTGGTACTAGCTGGGACCAAATAACCTCGCCAAGGTGTCCACCCGTATAGTGTTGGTAGCTTAAGCCGTAGGTAAGTGTAAGAGCACTCTTGTTGTAGCGCATGGAAAGATTGGTGGTAATGGCGTCATTGTCCATATTCTTGCGTGTGATGAAGTCACTCTTTACGCCAGAGGCGATGAGATCGCCCATAGCAAAGTTGGTGGCCTTCTTGTTATCCTTATAACTTTCGGTGTAACCATTACCCATAGTATAGTCGACAGCGGCATTCAAACTCAGATTGTCCGACAGTATCTGAGTGTAGTACAGCTGATAGCTCTGCTGCAGATAGTTGTCGGTCTCGTTACCATAATAGTAGACGTTGCCCAACGAGTCGGTATAAGAGCCACGGCTGTTGAAATGAGGGTCAGCATCCAGTTCTTCAGCTGTGGCGCCGTTCCATGTTATTCCTGTGTGCTGGTCGCCGATGATGGCGATAGCTTTAAGCATCGATTTCTCGCCATACCAACCTGCATTAAGGAAGATACTCTGTTGTTTGGTCTGGCCTCCACGCTGCCATCCGTCACTGGTAAGACCATTGTAGGCAACATCGAAAGTAAAACCATGTTTTGTGATACCTGTACCTGCCGTGAAGCCATATTGGCGGGTGTTGAAAGAGCCCCAACCAAGATCTGCCGAGCCATAGGGCTGGGAAGCTGTGTTGAGAGTTTGCAAGTTCATAGCGCCTCCAAAAGCTGCGGTACCGCCATTGCTGGCACCAAGACCACGCTGCAACTGGACACTTTGCGACATACCTCCAAGATTAGGGATGTTGTACCAATACACCGTTTGGCTCTCTCCATCGTTGAGGGGTATGCCATTGATGTTGACATTAATACGCGTAGCGTCGACACCGCGTATTCGCATACTGGTAACGCCCACAGCGCCATTCTCGCTTGATGTTACAACACTGGGTTGGGTTTCAAGCATGTATGGCAGAGAAATAGAGATTTTCTCTTCATCGAGCTGCTCTCGATTGAGGGTGCTCGTTGTAAGCGGAGCCTTGTTGCTCACACGCGAATCGGAGATAACAACTTTCTCCAACTGCTTAACCTTAACGGTATCGCGCTTATCGGTTTGACCATAAGTGAACTGTGTGGTGGCAATTATTGCCATCGTGGTGCAGAGCAAACGGCTCAATGCACCTGCATTAAGAATCTTTTTTTTCATGTTTTTTTCCTCCGCCGGTATTATCCGGATCAGGTTCTGGGGTTTGTTCTCAGCCATTGAGCAGGCATTGTCCGCTCTAGTTGGGCACCCCCTGGTTAATAATTTATTTTTTGTATATCAGATAAAATCTGTCTGGTGTATTGAAACGCAAACGCTCAATTCTGTCACCCTCTCTGCCGCAAGCATCTTTAGAACGCACAGTCTCGTACATCGATGCCGCATTGACGTTGATAATCTCCGAAATGAAGAAATTGTCGGTGATATTACGTTTTTTACCCTTGCAACCCACGGTGTAGCTAATAAAATTGCCAAAGCAGTAGGGGCTGTTGTCGATGGTGAATGAGGTACCCTCGGCTCTGCCTTTGCGAGGGCTGTCTTTGCCGCCACAGAGCTCTGTCTTGCTTCCGTTGATATGGAATTCCGAAAAATAACGTGTGGATTGTGGAGGCACAGCGATTACACGACGCTCGCTGAAAGTGGAGGCTTTGGTTGAAGTCTGGCTGGCACTCTCTGAACTTGCGCGGTTTCCGCGGCCCTTGGTCTCTCGTTTCGACGATGATACAGTCGAGGAACGTGTTGTGGTCCACTGACGAGCCTGAAAATAATCACTGGCATTGCCGTTGAGGACAAAGAAAGTTTCTCCAAGATCCACATAAATGATCGAATCAGTTTTGTTGGTTAACCAAAAACCGGCATCACCTTCCTCGGCATAGAAATTATATCTAACGACGCAGTCGCTCTCCTCGTGGACAAGGTAATTGCCAACTTGTGAGCATACAGCAGTGTCGACAGCCTTTGTTTGATAAACCTGATAGTAAGTTTTCTTTGAACAACTAGTGGCCAAGAGGGCCAATAAGGTGGCAAACGCCAAAAAAATAGATTTTGTTTTCATGAGATATAATTTTTGGGTAATAATGTTAATTTAAACGATTGTAATACTTCAACCAAAGTTCTGGAATCTCATTTTGCTGCGCCTGCTGGTAGTCGGAGTAGGTGCAAGGTATGAGAAGATGGCGCTGATATTGCTGCAACTGTTCACCACTGTAGGGCACTTCCATCCACCAACGGTCGCTTTTCTTGCTCTTATAGAAAGAGATTTCAAAATCGCCATCGTTGAGACCGACCATATAATGTTTGTAGTTCTGCTTGTCACGATGGGGGAAGTCGGCGGTACGGTTGAGGAAGCCGTCGATGAAATACCATATGGCATGCGCCAAAAGATGAGCCGTCTGGCCGCGACGGTCGTAGAGAGGATTGTATTCGTAGAAGCCTATCGAAGACAGCTTGTCGCTCATGCCAGCAAAGCGTGTCAGGCGACAAAGCTCCTCGCCATAAAAACCATGAGGAGAGCCCTGTTCCTGACCAGGGGCGTCGGACAAACGAACACTGGAGATATCGACAGACACCATATCGGCTGAACGCACCAACGTTTCGGCACGAACCATATCGGCCTGAATAGCGCCAAGACGGTAGGCGTCAAAATTGAGCTCGTCCATCAATCGTGTCAACTGGCCTCCATTGAAATATGTTTGGTAACCAATATTGGCAAAATTGAAAAGGTAGTTGGGCTGCTGGGCCACGATGTGACTCAGCCAATTATGCGATGAAAGAGGATTGACGTCACTGCCAAGGTCAAACATAGAGTCTATGCTGGCTATGTTGACAACACGACCCAGCACCTCATAAGCCTTATAGTTGCTGAAAGATATATGCTGGCCACCACCAAGAATGATAACAGTAATGTTGCGGTCGATCAATGAGTAGAGAGCCTCGGTGACGGCAAATTGTGTGTCCTCATTGCTCTTGCCAGGCATGATGTTGCCCAAATCGATAAGGTGCATCTCCTCAGAAGGCGCTGCCAAAGAATACAAGAAACGACGAATCTCGTCGGGACCATCCTTGCAACCAGCATTGATGTTTAGGGCACTGTCCTCGCAAACGCCAACAATAGCCAAGGTGGCATTATCCAACTCGGGGAAATCGCCCTCCTTACTATAAAAAGAGGTGACAGAAGCTATATTTGTATAGAATTCGCCCTGTCCTATGCCCAGCTCTTCGAGACTAATCGGCTGAAAATATGCACTTAAATCCATTGTACTTGCTTTATTTCAAAATGTAAAAATAGTATTTTTTCTGAATATAAGTTAAAAAACATTAACCGGTCAAAGGCCCCACATCAATTTTTCGCGTATGGCCGAGAAGAAATTCTGATGACCAATACGTACCAAACGTGTACAATAGTCGGCTTTCTTCACCTCTATAATGCTGCTGCCAGAAACCGTGCACACAAAGGAGTCGACTCCAAGGGTGTAGCGAACCATGGGTTCCTCGTCGCGCATACGCAGCACTACATTGTCGGAGAGTATTATAGGTCGCTGCGTCAAAGTATGCGCCGCAATAGGTGTTATCACCAAACTTCCCGATCCTGGAGCAAGAATAGGACCGCCACAACTGAGTGAGTATGCCGTAGAGCCGGTGGGGGTGGCGACTATCAATCCATCGGCGGCATAGGTGGCCACCATACTGCCATCCACTTGAACCTGAGTGTGGAGAAGAGGTCGCTGATCCAAACGATGCAGATAAACCTCGTTTAGAGCGTATACCTTGTCATTGACAAGTTTAAGGTCGGGCATGCCTCCATCAGAGACCGACTCACCCTTGGAAGCAACACCGTCGAGGGTGACCTCAAGCATGGTTCGACGCTCGATGGTGTAATCTCCGTTGCGTAGACATTCTGCCAGCTTGTCGATATCGTCGCGACCAGCAGTGGTGAGAAAACCCAGATGGCCAAAATTGATACCGACAACGGGGACACCACATCGTCCAATGCGGTGCACTGCACTGAGCAGAGTTCCATCACCTCCTATCGACACCATGACGTCGATTGACTCACCAGGTGTCCAATTTTCTACAATATCAATATCCCTTTTCCTCAATGCGTCGATGAGCATGACGCGCGCTGCCTCATGCTTATCGGTCTTGTTCTTGGTGAATAGCGCTACTTTCATCTATGTGTGTTGGTGTTATACTGTTAATGTTTGACTGTTTTGTATCATAAAATGAACCTCCTAATAAATCAGCAATACTGTTCCCACAATCTGTTGCTCGCTACCGTCGTTCTGACGATAGGTAATCTTGTATACATAGGCTCCGCTTGGCTGCAGTTGGCCTCCACAACGTCCGTCCCAGCCTTTATTAGGGTCGGTGCTGTAAAAGAGCCGCTGACCTTTTCTGTTGCAAATATAAAGGCTGTATCCTTCGGCGTCAACATAACTGAACAACGGCAGGAAATAATTGTTACTGTTTTCTAGTGGTGTTATGGCATTGGGTGTCCAAACGTCGGTATGGGGTCTATGCAAGATGACATTGCTTTGCAAACTATCATCGCAATGATAAGTAGAGTTAAATGCCTCATAAGCAACTATTTTATATTTTCTTGCTCCTTCGTTGGCATCGTTATCAACAAACGATGTCGCCGTAGTTGTCGCTATCTGATGCCAAATGTCTTCGCCAATGGCGCTAGCAAGCACCTGATAGGAGGTGCTTCCATCCCATCCCTCGTAGGCATTCCACTCCAACTCGGCACAAACACCTCTCATATTGAGTTTAGGAGTCAGCGTTGCTCCCTTACCACTATATATCTCGTTGCGACCACAACCATCGGTGACACCGAAATAATATTCATATCGCTCGTTGGCGGCGTCAACACCATTGTCGCACCACTGCAGAGTTCCATCGGTCGATGGGCTGCAATGACCAACAACCGCAGCGTTTGAGCCATGAGCGATGCGATAGACTTTGTAATCGGTACCATCGAAAGCAGGATCGGTCTGACCCACAACAGTCACCCTCTTGCCATCGTCGCTCGTCGAAACTTTGCGAAGATAAAGATATGCCGGACGGTTGTCAGTACCAAAAAGATATTCTGTACTACACGACCTGGCTTGCAATACTCCGTCGGCAGAGACAGCCACAATATATGCTCGCAGTTTTATACAGTCATCCGAAACGGTAACAGTGGTCGAGGTTTGTGTTATGTCGGTAATACGTTGGCGCATGACAAAAGGTGCTTCGTTCTCGCTACACCACAGTTCGTAGCTTCCTATTCCTGACGGCATATTCATATATGCGTTCCATTCTATCTGAACATCCTGGCTGCATTTTTCACTGTGAAGAGCAAGGACAATATTGTTGCAGGCATCGGTAAGTGGCGACGCCTGTCGACAGCTGTCGAAGGCACATATCCTGAAATGGTGAACAACATCAACGTCTTCGCCATTATATACGTAATGGGTGTTATCGCGCCCATATACGGTGTCTATGGCTATGCTTGGGGTTCCCTCACAAACCAGATACCCCATAATGTCGGTGTCGGGGCTTGCCATCCACTCAAGGGTAACCTTACCCAATGTGGGATCCATGGTTACCACACCCCATTCCGCCATAGCGGTGGGGTCCATGTCTCGCACAGAAATGGCAACATGACCATGATCGTTGCCCGCACTAACCGTGTAACGCACCGTGTCACCACATACGGCGCGACTTTGATGGTCAATCCAATGACCCGAAGACGTTGTAACCAATGCCACTTCGTTCTCTTGGTCGGGATACTGACGATATAAGGTGGCTTCACCTTGGCAAGTCCAATTCACTTCAACAGTGCGTGTAGCCGTCTGTTGCGCATGGACAGGGATGGTGTCGGATATGGTTTTGGCTTGGCATAAATGACAGCATAGCGCCATAAAAAAAGCAACTATCAGCATGCTTTTAGGCTTAACCAAACCGAAACCATGTATTTTATTACGCCAAACCATCATACTATCGTTTTAAGAAGATGGCTCTTTATGTCGAAAATTTTATCACAACTTGCTATTGTCGAAACGCGATGGGCAATGATGACAACAGTGTGATTAATCAACATTTGGCGCAAAGAATGAGTGAATCGAGTTTCGGTTGCGGCATCGAGGGCGGCAGTAGCTTCGTCCATCACAACAACCTCTGGTTTGCCGGCCAAGGCTCGCGCTATGCTTACACGCTGACGCTCGCCGCCGCTAAGCAGGCACCCTCCATCGCCGATATTGCTCTGCAACCCGTTGGGAAGGCTGTCGACAATAGGGGTAACCTGGGCAACGCGCACAGCTTCGTCAATATCTTCCTGGCTTATCCACTCACGACCAAAACGTATGTTCTCCTCTATTGTGTCGTTGAAGAGCATGGGCTCCTGAGGTATGTAAGCTATCAACGAGGCTCGCTCCATAGCATTGGATAGGTGTCCGTTGATAAGAATAGAGCCACTTCTGGGCTCAATAAGACCCGCTAACAATCTTCCAAAAGTGCTTTTGCCTGAGCCACTTTCGCCGGTGACAGCAATGTGGCAATGCATGGGGAGGTCGAGATTCAGATGGTTTATGACTTCGGCCTCTCCATAACCGAAACTGACATCCTTGAAAATTATACTTTCAATTTTTCCTTTTCCTTCTCCTCCCTTGTCACCAGATGGCACGCAATTACTTGCCGCACTTGCCATTTCACGAAGTCTGTCCTCAACTCCCCTACCCTTTTTCAATTGAGCTATGGCGTTGCTGAAATCCTTGATGGGAGTAAGCAAAAGGACATATATCATAATGTATGACACAAATAGCGAAGCCGACAAGGTCGCGGCGTCACCCAGAACCCTGTAGGCGCCGATAATAAGAATGACAACCACAATGATGTTGCCCACAAAGTCGCTCAAAGGCGAGGCGGCATATATCTGACGATAGAGGCTCACACGACGCTTAGTAAAAAGGCTGTTTTGCTCACGCTGTCGTTGGTTGACATATTCTATTGCCGTAGCCGCCTTGATCTCTTTCAGAGAGTCGATAGTCTCCTGTGTTGTCGATAACAACTCGCCATTGAGAGCCTGAAGCTGGCGTGAGCGACGCTTGAGACGCCGGCTGGCAGAAAGCAGCAACGTGCCTACAAGCATTACAAAAACAACAAGGAGGGTGAGTTTCCAATCAAGATAAAGCAGCATGACAACATAGATTATCATTGTCAGCGAGGATGCGACTATCATGCGTAAACTGTCAAGCACATTGGCCTCATATTCCACAACATCGTTACTCATAGCCGAAAGCCATTGCCCTTGCTGCTGCGACGACCAGGTGGCGAAATCCTGATTTGTGGCAGAGCGGTGAAGACGATTGCGAAGCAAACGCAACACATTGGTTTTGACATTGGAAAACGCCACTGCCGAGAGATAGGAAAACAAGTTTTTCATGCCGTAAAGCACAAGTAACAACAAGGCATAAAGAACCAACGCCTTTGTTGTCCCCTGGGCGGCAAGAACCACATAAACCTTGTCGAGCAGACGCATGAGAGGGTTGGTAGCGCCTTTCAGCATCGACGCCGACGAGTCAGAAGGAAATATCAATTGCAGAAAATCGGTGACACTAAGGGCTGAGCCCATGGTGAGCAAAGCTGCCAAAGCCGATGTTAAGATGAAGGCAGACACCATGCCTGCCTTCTCTTTAACCAATATGGATGTCATCCGATTCATACACATAACTATTGTTACCAGTTCATGGCATTACCCACATAATTATGTGGAGTGATATCGTGAAGACGTTTCTTGACATCGTTGTCAACGTCGAGGCCATCTATGAAAGCTGAAATGGTGTCGGCGGTAACTTTCTCGTTGGTGCGGGTAAGCTGCTTAAGAGCCTCATAGGGGTTGGGATAGTTTACGCTGCGCAAAACAGTTTGTATAGCCTCAGCTGTAACGGCCCAATTGTCTTCGAGGTCGGAGAGCAGCTTTGCCTCGTTGAGGAGCAATTTGCCAAAACCCTTCTTGAGCGACTGCAAAGCCACAAGGGTGTGTGCCAAAGGAATACCCAAATTGCGAATCACCGTCGAGTCGGTCAAATCGCGCTGCATACGAGAGATGGGGAGTTTCATGGCTAGATGGGTGAAGATTGCGTCGGCAAGACCGAGGTTGCCTTCGGCATTCTCAAAGTCGATAGGGTTGACTTTATGTGGCATTGCCGAGCTTCCCACTTCGCCGCTTTTGATTTTCTGACGGAAATAGTTCATGGAGATATAGGTCCAAATGTCGCGGCTGAGGTCGATAAGGATTGTGTTGATGCGACGCATGGCGTCCATGTAGGCGGCCAGGTTGTCGTAGTTTTCAATCTGAGTGGTGAAGAGCTGACGCTGCAAACCTAATCTCTCTTTCAGGAAAGCATTGGCAAAAGCCACCCAGTCGTGGTCGGGATAGGCAACAGTATGGGCGTTGAAATTGCCCGTGGCGCCGCCAAACTTGCCGCCAAAAGGCAACTCGTCGAGGTGCTTCATCTGTTCGCGAAGACGATAGGCAAAAACCTTTATCTCCTTGCCCAAAGCTGTGGGCGATGCGGGCTGTCCATGAGTATGGGCAAGCATGGGAATAGTGCGCCATTCCTCGGCCATTTGATCTATTATGGTGACTATCTCCTCCAAAGCGGGACGCATAACTTCGTTATGAGCCTCGTGGAGCATCATGGGGAATGCGGTATTGTTGATATCCTGCGACGTCAATCCAAAGTGCACCATTTCGCGTGGCAGCGTGCAGTTCATGGCGTCAAGGCGTTCCTTGATAAAATACTCCACAGCCTTTACATCGTGGTTGGTGGTTTGCTCTATCTCTTTGACACGCTGTGCCGATTCGAGGCTCCAGTCTTGGTATATGGCGCGAAGCGAGGCCTCTTCGGCAAGGGCGCTATTGTCGCGACGTAGTTCCTTGATTATTGCGATATAGTATTCTATCTCTACTCTGACACGATAGCGAATCAGGGCCGATTCCGAGAAATAGCCGGCGAGTTTTTCACATTTTCCACGATAACGGCCATCTATGGGCGATATAGCTTCTAAAATATTCATTATATATAGGTTTGAAAGTTTTATTAAAGTATTAAAAGGTCATAAAATGTTTTTCATTATATCACAGCCAGATTTTTGTTTTCAAAATCGGTGGTTTCCATAAGCTTGATGATCTTCTTGTTGGTGGATGCATGACGCAACGCCAATGCGTACTCAACATTATGCATGTCGGTGCCCAGAAACTCAACCCATCCGTTCTCTATAAACTCGAATGCCTTGCGCTGTGCCACCTCGCCGTAGAATCCGTCGAGCGACAAAACGTTGCATTGGAAATAAACTCCCTGCTCTTTGAGTTGTTCCAACTCACTACTGTGGCTGTCGTAGTAGGGATAGCGCTCGGGGTGGGCAAGTATAACGTCGTAACCATCCATAAGTCGATTGAAAATGATCTCATCTATTCCCATGCGCTTGTGATGGAGCGAGGTTTCGACAAGCAGGAGACCCTTCTCGGCTCCTCGTTTGGGGTCGGCAAAACGGTAGGTGAGCAAGTTGCCGTGATCAATATGCCCTTGGAATCCGTCGTCGAGATTATATTCGCCGGTGCATCCCGTCATGCGGGGCATATCTCTGTCGCCTTTATTGGCTTCCACTTCGTCGCAAAAATGTGCGTAGCGCTCCATTATTTGCTCTTCCACATTAGGGAATCGTGGATAGCTGAAATGAGGAGTGAGTTTTATCTGCTGGTAGCCAACAGCCTTCATAGCCTCCATTACCTCGAGCGACTCTTCAAGCGATTTGCTGCCATCGTCGACCAAAGGCAGCAGATGGCAATGCATATCTGTCACCAACGGGGCGAATGTGGGTAGTGTATTTTGTTTCCTTTTGAAAAAACCAAACATCTTTGACTTAGTTTTATGATGAAAAACTTATATCAATCGTCAATCCAACCTCTTTATTTTGGCGCCTAGGGCGTTGAGACGCTCGTCGATATGTTCGTATCCTCTGTCTATCTGCTCAATGTTGTCGATATGGCTTACCCCCTGGGCGGCCATAGCGGCGATAAGGAGGGCAACGCCGGCGCGTATGTCTGGCGAGGTCATGTGCATTCCCTTCAGAGGATGTTCGCGTGCCAAGCCGATAACGGTAGCGCGATGCGGGTCGCATAGTATTATTTGGGCTCCCATGTCAATCAGTTTATCGACAAAGAAGAGGCGGCTCTCAAACATTTTCTGGTGTATGAGGACACTCCCTCGCGCCTGAATGGCTGTGACCAAAGCAATACTTATAAGGTCGGGGGTGAATCCTGGCCAAGGTGCGTCGGAGATAGTGAGTATGGAGCCATCCATGAAACGGTCAATCTCATATATCTCTTTGGCAGGAATGTAGAGGTCGTTGCCGCGTTGCCATATCTCTATTCCAAGGCGACGGAATATCTGCGGTATGAGACCCAGGTGCTCAAGCTCCACACCACCTATGGTGATGTCGCTCTGGGTCATTGCCGCCATTCCTATGAAGCTACCCACCTCTATCATGTCGGGAAGCAGACAATGCTTGGTGCCGCCCAAGCGGTCGACACCCTCTATTGTCAGTCGGTTGCTCCTGACGCCGGATATGTGTGCGCCCATGCGGTTGAGCATCTCGCAAAGCTGATAAATATAGGGTTCGCAGGCGGCGTTCATTATTGTTGTCGTTCCTTTGGCCATAACGGCGGCCATAATGATGTTGGCAGTACCCGTCACACTGGCTTCGTCAAGGAGCATATAGGTTCCTTTGAGCCCGTTGGGCGATGTGACACGATAGCCACCATAGCTGGTGCCTCGCGCGCCATCGGAGGAAGAAACCCTGAGAAGGAAGTCGTCGACCGAGGCTCCCAACATCTCCATACCCGTAAGGTGGGTATCTATGCGGCGGCGACCTATCTTGTCGCCACCTGGCTGCGGAATCACAGCCATACCGAAACGAGCCAGCAGAGGTCCTGCTATCATTATGCTGCCTCTCAGTCGCGATGCCAATGAGCAATATTCCTCGCTGCCTATTATGTTGAGGTCGACGCTGTCGGAACAGAAGGTGTAGCTTTTGCCCACACCATTCCAAGGGTTCTCCTTGACCTTGACACCTAATAGTTTGAGCAGGGCTATGAGATGGTTCACATCTCTAATGTCAGGAACATTGTCTATAGTCACCTCCTCGTCTGTGAGCAGTACGGCGCAAATGACCTGAAGAGCCTCGTTTTTGGCTCCCTGTGGTTTTATAGTGCCACTAAGATGGTATCCACCCTCTATCTCAAAAGTACTCATTTCTTTTTCTTTTTTGGTTGCATTACATCTACCGGCAATGTGTTGCTGGGAACAACAATTCTTTTATTTCTCAATTTCTCAACCACACGTCCATCGCCAGAGATTCGTGCTATATGGTCAACTATGATATTGTCATCGGCCAACTCTCCGTTCCACGCCAGATAGGATCTCTTGGTTTGTTGCGCTATGAGCGTAACCAATGCGTCGTACTCGTCGCCTTCTGGAGTTGATGGCAACTTTTTCATCATAGATTCAAGGTATGCGCCATACTGGCGTATGCTTATTTTCTCATCCTTGTATGGGAGTCTTTTCTCTGGCTTCTCATTCTTCTTGGCATTTTTCTGCTTGAGAAGCTCGAGCTCTTCCGCCGTGAATGGCCACGATTTCTCGAGACGGAAATCGGATAGCACCATCAAGTGATCCCACAGTTTGTGGTACGACACATCGTCCTTTATCGACACTCCGGCAACCTGGCTCATGGCATATACTATAGCGCGAGTCGCCTCTTCTTTCGAGGCTCCGTCGGGAGCGGCACACACTTCCTCTATTATCTTGGTTATTGTACGGCCATACTCGCGATAAAGCATGTCACCTCTATTTGTATTATAATCCATCTGTTGTTGTTCTGTGTTGTTCTGTTTATACGCAAAAAGTGATTGTGATTTTTGCTTAATATATTTGAACGTGTTATTATAAAAAATATTGTGACAAAAGGTTTATTTATCGAAAAGGCTTGTAAATTCGGGAGGGAACGGGGTCTCTAGCTTTATTTCCTTGCCTGTTACGGGATGGACAAAATAAAGTCGGTAGGCGTGCAAGGCTAATCTTTTCAAAGGCGATTTGTCGTCACGATAGCCATAGATGGGATCTTTGAGCAATGGGTGTCCCAATTCTCGCATGTGCACTCGTATCTGATTGCGGCGACCTGTTTCTAGGTTCATTTTTACCAATGCGTATGGTCCTTTTTTGTTCAAGGTTTTGTAATGGGTTATCGCCAATTTGCCTCCATTGTCGGTTGGAGAAGACACAACGCCATATTCATTGTCGGTGAGCCACGAGCGTACCGTGCCTGTGGCTGGCACTGGCGCACCCCATGTTACCGCTATATATGAACGATCAAAAACTCGCTCTTTCCAATTCTCCTCAAACTGGCGAGCCACTTCTTTTGTCTTTGCCACCAAAAGAAGTCCCGATGTGTCGCGATCCAGTCGATGGACAATATGTGCCCTTTGACGGGAACGGCGCTTTATAAGGTAGTCGTTGATTTCGGTAATGACGGTTATATCGTTGGGAAATTTGCTATTGCTCAACAACCCCACAGGCTTGTCAACAACCATTAGGTATCGGTCTTCGAAAACCACCGGCATTTTGCCATGCATCATCTTGTTGCGGTCTTCGTCTCCCTCTATTATCACCTTCATCCCCTCGTGCAACGGAAAGTCGTACTGTGTTATTCGCCTCGACGCTATAATAACACGATGTGCAAGTATCTCCTTCTTCTTGGTACGACTGAAATCGGGAAACTTTTTATCTATCAACTCTAGCAATTTTATAGGTTCTTTTACCTCTATTTCTATTGTCTTCATATTATCATTTCAACACTAAAAATGTTACACGTGAAACATATCAGCAACAACTTATTTCACAACGTGTTATATATTGTTTTTATAATTAGAAAAAATTTACGTTATCAACAATTTTCTTGTAGTTGTCAACACTCCTCGCTCTCGTATAAGTCGAGTATCTTATACTCGTTACCCACACTATCTACAAACTTCATCATATCGTCGCGGCTTATGACCAACGATGCGCGGTTGTCGTTGGGATGAAAGCTCACCTTCTCGGCCTTGAGTAGACACGAATCAATAAATAGTATCACCTCGTGGTTTGTGTCGTTTACCAGATTGAACAAACTTACACTACCCGGCCGCACTCCCAAATATTTCATCATCCTTTCGGGCGAGGCAAACGACAACTTGCCTTGGTGCAGCATCTTCTCTATGCTGTGTATATCCATATCTCGTTTCGAATCCATAATGACCAGATAATGTTTGTTGCCTTTATGGTTCCTGAAAAACAAGTTTTTGCACAATGTCGTCCCCTCTCCCCTATAAAATTGCGCGGCAATCTCTATTGTCGGCGCCTCGGGGTGCTCGTAATAATCAAAACTGATATGAGTACTGTCTAAGTACTCATAAACTTGCTTCTGTCCTATCATCAAAAATTGAAATATTTATCGCTTTATTTGCTTTTTAAAATCTTAAAATGATTTGATGAATACTATGATCGGTTTACTTCTTTCGTCCATCTACTTGATAATTCCCAACTCGCGCGACATATCGAGCATGCGAACTATTGGTTTGGCTGCCTTTTCTATGGTTGCCATATCCATCACTATCTCCGGCGTTTCATTGAGCAAACAATTATATAATTTTTCCAACGTATTGAGTTTCATATAAGAACACTCGTTACAGGAGCATCCCTCTATATTGAATACATTCAAAAACTCTTTGTCGGGATTGTTTCTTTTCATCTCATAGAGTATGCCTGGCTCTGTGGCTACTATAAATTGTTTGCTTTGCGACTTGCTTATGTAGGTCAGCATGGCCTTGGTCGATCCTATAAAATCTGATACTGCCAATACGGCGGCGTTGCACTCGGGATGGGCAACAACGGGTGCCTCGGGATGGGCAGCTTTCATCTTCAATATATTTTCCGACGTCAACGAGTCGTGAACAGTACATACCCCATTCCACAACACCATATTTCTTCCGGTTTGGCTGTTTATGTATCCGCCAAGGTTTTTGTCGGGCGCGAATATTATTTTCTGATCCTTGGGAAGTGCGTTTATCAACTTCTCCGCATTGCCCGAGGTGCAGATTAGATCCGACTCTGCCTTGACCGCAGCCGAACAGTTGACATACGACACAACAAAGTGTCCAGGATGTTCTTCCTTGAATTTGCGAAGATCCTCGCCTGTGCACGACTCGGCCAACGAACAACTTGCGTTTATATCAGGCAAAAGCACCTTGCGCGATGGATTGAGTATTTTGGCTGTCTCGGCCATAAAATGAACTCCACAGAAAACTATTATTTCCGCTTGCGTCCTCTGTGCTTCCTGTGCTAATGCAAGGCTGTCTCCCACATAATCGGATACCTCTTGTATATCGTCTATCTGATAATAATGACCCAATATAACAGCGTTCTTCTCCTTCTTAAGCTTCAGAATTTCTTTTTTAAGATCTTCGTTTTTCATATTATATAATTTTATAACATTACAAAATCAAGTTTATAAACGCGATTGACTTTCGCCTATTTCTTGATACCCAAACCTCGGTACAATCTCTTAATTCTCATTATTAATGATATATACCAATTTCTTCGGTATCCTTAAGAATGCAAATTTACTAAAAAAATTGATGCTGTCAATTTAAAATCTATTTCTGTCTCCAGCCAAAAAAATATCAATATTAAAATTTTAATTTTTTTCTATTTTTTATTTTGTGCTGTTAATTTGTTAATTTCTCACTAAAATTCCATTTTCCTACAACATTTTTAATATTTTTCACCTCTGTTATAAACATCATTTTCCTTTAAAAATCAAATATCTTCTATGGTTATAAACTATATGTTGATTTCACATTTCACATAGCTTTGTTGAAATCCATTTGTTGTTGAATTCCCTTGTGATTTGTTTTGATAAATTGCATTTTTTTTAACCTTAATCAACATCATTTTTTCTATCAACAGTATTTTCGGCTTTTTGAACATTTATTCACACAACAATTAACATGGCTATGTTTATAATTGCTTATTGTTTTAATAATCATCACCATTTCTTTTATCAACCGCGCTTGTCTTATAATAGTTGAGAACTATTCCTGCTTGACATCATTTTTTTTATAAAAACTGACTACCTCTCTCCTCTCTTTTTAGCGGACTCATAGCGGACCCATAGCGGACTTATGACCCCTTTTCTCATCCTTTTTTTGATGTCTGTTTTTTTTAATTTTTTTTCTTTTATGTCTCTATAACGTATACCAGATTTTAATATTTTGTTTTGCCATTGCCTTCAAGCTCCACTATTTTTGTTTTTATATCTCAACATCCAGTCTTTTTTTGTATATTTGCATTCTCATTATAAAAATTACTTTTACAATTATATTTCATGTATTGAATATTTTAATTCATTGTCCTTCTAACAACAATCAATTATTTCAATACTAAATTATTTATCGCTAAATTACAATATGAAAGAAATTATACCTATCGCATCCGATCACGCAGGATATGAACTGAAAAAAATTGTCATCGATTATCTCAAATCGAAAGATTTCGAAGTTGAGGATATGGGAACATATTCCTCAGACAGTGTCGATTACCCCGACTTCGCCCACAAAGTGGGTTCTGCTGTCAATAATGGCACCTACAAGCGTGGCATAGTTATATGCGGCTCTGGCAATGGCGTTCAAATGACTGTCAACAAATATCCTAATGTTCGTTGTGCCCTTTGTTGGAACGAGGAAATAGCCCAACTTGGTCGTCAGCACAACGACGCCAATATTATCTCCATGCCCGCGCGTTTCGTCTCCTCCGAATTGGCTCTTAAGATGGTCGACATTTTCCTCAATACCGAATTCGAGGGCGGCCGTCATCAACGTCGTGTCGAAAAAATCAACAAACTCATTCTCTAACAATTCCTTTGTCAATACTCCTTTGTCCTTATCCTAAGTCATTATAGTTTAACCTTTTCGCTTTTTTTCGATGTCTGTAGATTTTCATCAAGAGTTTAATGAATCTTCAAAAAAGGTTATCTCCTCGGGTCAAATGCCTGAGCGTTTTTCCCTTAAGCAAAATAGCAACTACCCTTTTTTGAATCCTTCATATATCGCGTCGAGGCTCGAGTACTCGATGATGAAAAGTATTGATAATCTCGATGAAGAATTCCAGAAATTCGAAAAAAAATTTGTCAATTCCCATAATGCCATTTATTGGGCGTCCGATTATAACGATGTTTTCTCCAATCTCAAATATTTGATCAAAGCCCAAAAGGCTAAGTCGGTGCGACTGCCCAATGTCAATAATTCCACTATTTTCAGAGAATTGGGCATTAAATATTTTCTTCACGAAGAGAAAATTAGCCTCAGCGAAGATGCTGCTATGCAGTTTTTCCCCGTCGACATGCTCTTTTCCGACAATGGCAGCATCCTTCTCCTCAACCAGTCGGTCAACAGTTTCCAGTTGTTGTCCAACTCCAAGACTAATGTCTTTTTTGCCACCATCAACCAGATTCTGTGCAATAGCGACTGGGCAGAGGTTATACAACAGATTGTCTCCTATCGCAACAACGCCGGCCGTCAGGACATGATTCTCTTCAATGGGTCGTCAAATTGCAACAACTACTTGTTTATTATCGACAACCAGCGCACTTGTCTGCTGCAGCACAAGGAATTGCGTCCAGCTCTTACCTGCCTGGGTTGTGGCCGCTGCAACGACGTTTGCCCCGTATATCAAACTATTGGCGACGAACCTTACAACAACGTCTTTACAGGTCCTATCGCCCATGTTTCCCTACCTTATCTGGAAACAGTCGACACATACAAACATCTCACCTACGCCTGCACTTTGTGTGGCCGCTGCGAAGAGGTGTGCCCCATATCGCTGCCCATCAGAGATATGATTATCTGGTCGCGCCAGAAATTTGTCAACGACGATTCCATCGACAAAAGTCTGCGTCGCGTCATCTCTGCTTTGAAAAAAAATCTGACTAACAGAGGTAAACTCAATAGATCCAAATTCATGCGCAAACATCTATTCTATAAACACATATCCTCCGAGGTCAGCAAATCTCGCCGCATGCCTCCACTAGCTCACGATTCTTTCAACAAAGAGTATAAAACCAAAACAGAATCATAGTCTTGTCTCTATGTACGATTACAGCTTTCATTTCAACAACGAAATATTTTCTTCGCTTGTCAACGACATAAACATTCATATTGCCTCTTTGTCCGAGGCTCAGAAATCTTCAGCGCTCAACGACATTTTCTGCTGCATTGACAACACCTCTCTTGGCAACTCTGATACCGAGGAAAGTATAGCCAATTTCTGCGACTCAACACTCCTTACCTCACATAACAACAATCATGTCGCCTCGGTGTGTGTCTACCCCGCTTTTGTCGCCACAGCCAAAAGCAAGCTTGCTTCTTCTAATATCAAAGTGGCTTCGGTAGCTGGCGCTTTCCCCTCAGGGCAACTGCCCCTTGAACTCAAACTTCGCGAGGTCGAATACGCGCTTTCGCATGGTGCTGATGAAATAGATTTTGTCGTCAATCGCGGCAACATTATTAGCGGAAAATACGATTTGCTCTACAAGGAAATAGCCAACGCCAAAGAAGTTTGCGGCCAGCAGGTGTTGTTGAAAGTCATCTTGGAAACCGGCGAGCTGCCTTCGCCCCAAGCCATCTACGCCGCTTCGCGCGTTGCCCTCGACGCTGGTGCCGATTTCATTAAAACCTCTACAGGCAAAATCTCCGTTGGCGCCACCCCCGAAAGTGTATATATTATGCTTGTCGCATTAAGCGATTTTGCTCCAAAAACACAAAGAAATGTGGGTTTTAAAGCCGCTGGCGGCATATCAACTATTTCCGACGCCATGCTCTATTACTTTATGACCAAAAAAATATTGAAAAAAGAAATTATTAATTGTCAAAATTTTAGATTAGGAACAAGTAGATTGACGGCACAGGTTCATAAACTTTTAACAAATTAACTACCATATTTTTCATTTTTTTTTTGTTATTTTGCACTTTTAAACCGTATATATATTTTATATTATTTTAATGAAGCCACTGCAACAAAAACTTGCAAGATACACAGCTCCCCAAGAAGCTAAAGCCAAAGGGGTTTATCCTTATTTTAGAGAAATTTCAAGCGACCAGGACACTATGGTTACCATGAACGGACGCAAAGTCCTCATGCTCGGTTCCAATAGCTATCTTGGCCTTACCAACCACCCTAAGATCAAAGAGGCCGCCAAAGCTGCTATCGATAAATACGGTACTGGTTGCGCGGGCTCTCCCTTCCTCAACGGCACCCTCGACATCCACATACAGCTCGAGAACATCCTTTCCGAATTCCTCGGCAAGGATGGCGTTATGCTTTTCTCGGCAGGTTTCCAAGCCAATTCCGGCGTCATACCTTGTGTCACCGGTCGTGGCGACTATGTCATCTTCGACGAAATGGATCATGCCTCCATCATCGAAGGTAAACGCCTAACCTTCGCCAACACATTGAAATACAAGCATAACAATATGCAGGATCTGGAACGCGTTCTGCAACGTTGTCCTATCGACGCCGCCAAGCTCGTTGTCACCGACGGCGTTTTCAGCATGGAAGGCGACGTAGCCAAATTGCCCGAAATGCACGCCATCTGCGAAAAATACCAGGCTTCGCTTATGGTCGACGAGGCTCATGGCCTCGGCGTCTTTGGCCGCGAGGGACGTGGTGTTACTGACCACTTCAACCTGCTCGACAAAACCGACCTCATCATGGGCACATTCTCCAAATCCCTGGCTTCCATCGGCGGTTTCATCGCTGCCGACAAAGACACTATTAACTGGATGCGCCACAACGTCCGTCCCTACATCTTTACAGCCAGCATACCCCCATCAGCTACTGCTTCGGTCATTGCAGCTATCGAGATAATGCGCAGCGAACCAGAACGTCAGGAAAATCTTTGGAAAGTGTCTAACTACGCCCTCAAGTCTTTCCGCGAGGCAGGCTTTGAGATCGGCAACACCGAAACTCCCATCATCCCTCTCTATGTTCGTGACAACGAAAAAACATTCATGGTCACCAAAATGCTCCTCGACGAAGGCGTATTTGTCAATCCCGTCATCTCTCCTGCTGTACCTCCCGAGGACACCCTCATTCGTTTGGCTTGGATGGCAACTCACACCATCGAACATGTTGATTTCGCCGTCGAGAAGACAGTCAAATGTTTCAAGAAACTTGGACTTTTGCAATAACCACAGCACGACGTTTCCCATGTAACGTCTTGTTCTATCTTTCTTTGAACCATTCTAACACTATACTATCATGAGCACCATCGAAATACGCAAAGTTGAAAGTCGCCGCGACCTAAACAAATTTATAGCTTTCCCTAACAAGCTTTTCAAAGATGTGCCTACCTATTTGCCTCCTCTCAACCGCGACGAGAGAGCTCTCCTTACCGACAAGAACCCTTCGCTCGAACATTGCGATTTGCAGACTTATCTCGCTTTGAGAGACGGCGTCGTCGTTGGCCGTGTCGCAGCCATCATAAACCATAGCGTCAACGAGCATTGGAACAAGAAAGCTGTGCGTTTTGGATGGTTCGACTTTATCGAGGATTTCGATGTTTGCAAGGCCCTTTTCGATAAGGTTGTCGAGTATGGTAAATCCAAGGGAATGACTGAAATTGAAGGCCCCTTTGGTTTTACCGATATGGATAAGGAATGCTGGGTTATCGAGGGCTTCGACGCCAGACAGAATCTCAGCACTCTCTACAACCCTGAATATTACATCAAATTCATCGAACGCCTCGGCTGCATTATCAAATGCCGCTGGCAGCAATACAAAATGCCTGCCAGCCAACCTATTCCCGACAAGGTGGCTCGTATCAATGAGCTTATTCTGCAGCGTTACAACCTCAAGCTTTTGCGTTTCAAAAAACGCAAAGAGGTATACCCCTATGCTCGTAAGTTTTTCCACACCCTCAACGACGCCTTCAAGGATTTATACGACTTTGTCCCTATGACCGATAAGGAAATAGACGTCTATATCAAAGAGTATTTCCCTTTCGTCAACCTCGACTTTGTCAACTTCGTTGTCGACAAGGACGACAATCTTGTCGCCTTCGGCCTCAGCATCCCCAGCCTTACCGAGGCTTACAAGAAAGCTAACGGACATCTCTTCCCATTCGGTTGGTACCATCTGTTGAGGGGTTTACGCAAATATGATACTATCGATTTGCTGCTCAACGGAGTGCACCCCGATTGGCAGAAACGCGGAGTTCATTCCATCTACTATGCTGAGATGAATCGCAACGCCATCAAAAATAACGTCACTTGGGCTTACACCAATCCTCAGATTATTGGCAATGAGGCAGAAAAAATATGGGGTACTACCTATCAGACAGAACCCCTTATGAAACGCGCCATATTTGGCAAAGAAATCTAAAAAAACTATTCTATATCATTATCTATAGCCTCATAATCTATTGAGGCTTTTTCATTATTTTGACTTTGGATAGTGTCTTCAGGATAGTCAATATCGTCACATCGCTCATTATCGCAAGGCACATCGCCTTGAACATCTGTACAGGTTGCCGCAAGACTTAGCGTAACGCCTGCCACAATAGCAGCCTTGCTTAATATTCCGCGTTTTGTGACGGCGTTCTCCAGCTGCTTCAATTCGGCATCGCAACGAGGACATGTGCCTTTGCAAGGCCCTTCGTATTGGCATTCTCTCTCTTCCAACTCAATACCGTTCTCTTTTGCTATTTGCTTCCGGATTGTTTTCAGGTATTCGCAAACTTCTTTACCTTTATTATTCATATCGTTATTTAATTATACTTTGTAATAATTTCTCAAAATACTCACCATCCAGTTTCCGGGAATTATTCTTTTCAGCAGCACCGACAGTTTTTGTTCCAAATTTGCCACCACATAGCGTAATCGAGGATGTCGGGTATTTATTATTTTTTCTATCTTTTTTGCCAATATTTCGGGCTTTAGGCCGCCATTCTCCTCTTTCTCGATAATGGATAGGCTTCTGGCAAAACTCTGCGAATAGGAGGCATTTTTTGACGTCGCTTCGCTGTTAACCCTTCGGGCGGTGAAGTTGGTGGCAAAGTCTCCTGGTTCTACCATGCTCACTTTGATGCCAAATCCACGCACTTCGGCGGCAAGGGCCTCTGTAAAACCCTCTATGGCAAATTTTGATGCCGAATAGAATCCTTGATAGGGAAGCCCCATAACCCCTCCTATGGAGCTGAGGTTGATTATCTGGCCTCCCCCCTGCTCTCTCATTATTGGAAGCACCGATTGGCAAACGTTGACACAACCCCTGAAGTTTGTCCCCATTTGAAGCTCTATTTCTTCGTTGGTGGCAAGCTCTAGAGATCCTCCAATACCCATGCCGGCATTGTTAACGACAACATCTATTCGACCACTTTCTTCTACAATATGGTTTACGGCGTTATCTATTGTCTGTCGGTCGCGGACATCAACAACCAAAAAGCGTATGTTTTTGTCTTCCTTCTCTTTGCGGCTTGTACCATAAACAATGTTGCCCTTTGCTGCCAGGCGTTCAGCTATGGCTTTGCCAAAACCTGATGAGGCTCCTGTAATTAGGATTACTTTATTCATTTTTTGTTGTTTTGAAATGCAAAGATACACATTATTTCTGAATTACCTATAATTAGGGTTGAAACCAGGTGTATTGTAGAGGCGAAAGTGGATAAATGATAGTGTTACAAAAAAGGGTGCCACTATAACTGGCACCCAAAACGATTTATAAAAAGAGAATATCAGATGCGCCTTTACATTTTAGTCATAATGCCGCTGATGTTATAACTTTGTGTTATTGAACTTTTGACCACGTAAGTACCATCTATTTTCATAGTTTTTGTATTTATTTCGGCAATGGTAAACTCAATGTCGGCTTTTACGCCGTTAACATCGCGTGTGGCAAAAAAACGATCGTCGCTCAATGTCCATGAGTATGTTATTTCCCAATCCCTTACATGCATTATAACTGTGTGGTCGCTCTTGATTTCCATAATACTGTTTTGAAATTCAGCATACTCTACGTCGGAGGGTAGTTTCCATTTCCCATAAAGCTGGTTTTCTTCAATTCCCGTCTCCTTTTTGCATGACATCGTCGTCATAATTGTTGCTGCAACAAAAAACAGCATGGTTAGTTTCTTCAATGTTTTCATATTTTATTGTGTTTTGTTAAACGGTGTTATTATTATTTTATAAATCGTTTGCTATATATGTATCTATTTGTATCTTTTTTTTACACGATTTGTGTAAAAAACGTAGCTATAATAACCGCTTGTCTCCATTTTTGCCATAATAGACAATAATTATTATTCTTTGGCGTTTTCCATAATTATATTATAATGATCTTATTATTGTAGTTATAGTGTCGTCACAGTCACCCATAATAGATAAACTTGATGCTTTTATTCGCAAGTACTACAAAAACAGGCTTCTGAAAGGACTTCTCTATTCTGCGGCCTTCCTTTTGGTACTTTACATTGTCATCGTTGTATTGGAATATTTTGGATACTTTAGCGTCTCTGTACGAACCTTCCTCTTCTGGTTTTTCATCGTTGCCATGACTTTCATTGTCACCTATTTCGTGGCAATACCTTTGCTTAAGATGTTTCGCCTCGGTAAAAGGATTTCTTTCCAAACCGCCGCGACAATCATCGGCGACCACTTCCCTGAAGTTAACGACAAATTGCTCAACTTATTGCAGCTGCAAGAGATGGATTCATCTGCCGACAACGAGTTGCTTCAAGCTAGTATTGAGCAAAAAACAAAACAGCTAAGCCCCATTCCTTTTGTTAATGCTATTGATTTGCGTGGTAATGTCAAGTATGTCAAGTATGTCGCAATACCGCTGCTTTTCATTGTCGTTTCTCTTATTGTGGCTCCGTCTTTTATTACCGAACCATCTAAACGTATCATCGACCACGGTACTTTCTATGAACGTCCTGCACCATTTTCTTTTATCTTGGGGAATAAGGATTTGACTGCTTTCCAGCAAGATGACTTTCTTGTTACTGTTTCGGTCGAAGGCAACGAGATTCCTGAGAGTGTAACCATTATCCTCAATGGTAACAACTATAGGATGAAAAAAATTGATAATACTCACTATAGCTACCTTATCAAAAACATCAATCACTCACAGGATTTTCAGTTTCAGGCAGTAGGTGTTCTTTCTCGTCCTTATACTATAGATGTTATTCCCCGCCCCGCTGTGCTTAATTTCCAGGTGAGACTCTCCTACCCTGCCTATACAGGGCTTGAGTCAGAATCGTTGATGAATGTCGGCGACATCACCGTCCCTAAGGGCACTCAGATCGAGTGGTCATTCCAAACAAAAGATGCCGACTCCCTCTTTTTCATTAATAATAACCTAACCAAGGCTTTATTCCTTAAGAATAATGGCAGAGTTAAGACTGGTGTTAGAGCTATGCAGTCGTTCTCTTATTCTTTCTTCGCCAACAATACTAAGATTGTCTCCGATACTCTCTCCTACTCTGTCTCTGTTGTCGAAGATGCTTTCCCGATGATAGCTGTAATGCAAGTCAAGGATTCTCTTATGCCTGACCGTCATTTCTTTAAGGGGCAGATAAAGGACGACTACGGCTTTTCTAAGCTCAATTTTGTGATGGTTCGCACTAACCAGGTTGACTCTTCCTCTAAAACTGAGGTTATCCCTGTCGCCATCACTTCCAACGCTTCGCAAGAGTTCTTCTATTCCTTCGATTTTTCACAGATTGCTCTTAATCCCGGCGACCATCTCAACTACTATTTCGAGGTTTGGGACAATGACGCTGTGAATGGCGCAAAATCCTCTAAATCTCAATCTTTCGAGATTCAGGTTCCTACAGAAGAAGAAATTGACAAGATTCTTAACCAATCTTCTTCGGAAATAGGAAAACAGGCAGAATTATCCATTTCCGATCTTCGCAAAATACAGGAGGAAATCAACGAGATGATGCGTCATCTTGTTGATAAAAAAGAATTGAACTGGCAAGATAAGCAACAGCTTGAGGAATTGAAAAAGAAGCAGGAGGAGGTTAAAAACCAACTTCAGCAAATGCGTCAGCAAATGAAAGAGGATCAGCGTCTTGAACAAAAATATAGAGATCAGAGTGAACAGCTTCTTGAAAAGCAAAAGGAGTTAGATCGTCTCTTCGATGAGGTCTTAACAGAGGAAATGAAGGAGATGATGAAAGAAATGGAGCGACTGATGAATGAAATGGACAAGAAAAAGGTTCAAGAAGAGTTGGAAAACCTCAAACTGAAGAATGAAGACCTCGAAAAACAATTGGATCAGAATATCGAGTTGATGAAACGCCTCGAGATTGAAAAGAAGGTGGAGCAAGCTGTCAAGAAAGCCGATGAACTGGCTGAAAAACAGGAAAAACTAGCCGAAAAGCATGATGATAATCAAAGCAAGTTGAAAGAACAGCAGAAACTTTCAGAGGACTTTAAACAGCTTCAAAAAGATATAGAGCAAATACAAAAGGATTATAAAAATCTTGAACAACCTGCCGATTTCAAGGCTGACCAAGAACTGCAACAAAAAATTCAAAACGAACAGAAAGATTCTGAAAATAAGCTATCGAAAGGTAAAGAAAAAGACGCCTCCAAGTCGCAAAAAGAAGCTGCTAATGACTTAAAGAAATTGTCAGAACAATTGGCTGAGGCTCAGACAGATTTGGAACAGGAGGATTTGGCTGAGGATTCCGAACAGATACGTCGTATTCTCAAAAATTTGGTTCAACTCTCGTTCAATCAAGAGTCATTGATTTCGAAGATTAATGCTATCAATATTCAAGACCCCAAATATCAAACAGTAATTGCCGAACAAAACCTTTTAAAGGAGGATTTTCGTAACGTTGAGGATTCTTTACGTGCTATTGCCAAAAGACAGGTTGCTGTGGCTTCGGTGGTCAACAAAGAGCTTGCTTCGATCAACAGCAATGTTGCCAAGTCGCTTGCCGGCCTTCTTCAGTACAACCAGTCGATTTACAATAATTTCCGCAACACTACATCGTCAAGAAGCATGCAATATGCGATGACATCGCTTAATAATCTTTCCTTGGTTCTTGCTGAATCTCTTGACCAACTGCAGAATCAAATGCGTCAAAATCAGCAGCAGAAAAAGTCAGGAAGCTGTAAAAAGCCTGGTATGAAGATGAAAACCAACTGCTCTAATCCTGGTAAAAATCCTTCGCCAAAATCATTACGCCAGATGCAGGAGGAACTGAACAAACAAATGCAATCGCTTAAAAAAGAGCTTGAAAAACAAGGTAAAAAATCTGACGGACGGTCAAAGATAGGCAACAAAAATTCTATGAGTTCTGAGTTTGCCAAGATGGCTGCTCAGCAGGAACAGATACGTCGAATGATGCAGCAATATGGTCAGGAACTAAAGGAGCAAAGCGGAGGAAACTCTAAACTTTCAAAAGAGATAGAAGATATCATGCGTCAGATGGAACAAACAGAGACTGACTTAGTTAATAAAACTATCACTAATCAAACTCTCAATCGTCAGCAACAAATTATGACCCGACTTCTGCAGCACGAGAAGGCTGAAATGCAACGTGAAAAAGAGGAACGCAGAGAAAGCACAGAAGGAAAGGATGTGTATCAACCGTCACAAGGCGATTTAGAGGAATATAAGAAACTTAAAGAGCGCAATACGGAGCTTTTCCACTCTACCCCACCCTCTTTTAATGGTTTTTATCGTAACAAGGTGAATGATTATTTCTTCAATCTGTAATCATCTATCTTATCGCCTTTTACTTATCGTTTTTTTTTCTTTGACTAGACATTTGTGAAAAATTATAATATTATTAAATTTTTTTTGTAAATTTGTATTTGGAATAATATTAGAATGTGACATGGAAAGGATTGTTATTCAGTCATCTGAAGATAATATCATAGAAGTTGAAAAGTTTATAAGTGTATTTTGTGACACTTATAATATCAACAATTATGCCGGTTCTATTTCCATTTCACTCATTCAAGCTGTCAAGAATGCTATAATTCATGGCAATAAGAATGATTCTGCTAAATCAGTGGTTATTGTTGGTGATAAGTGCAAGGGTGGTGTTTTCTTTACAATTTCTGACCAAGGCGAAGGGTTCGATTATGATAAGGTGAATTGTGATTTGTCGGATCAATGCAAAGGTATTTTTTTGATGCATTCTCTTTCCGACAAGGTAACTTTCCTTGATGGTGGTTCGACAGTTCGTCTCGATTTCGTCATCAATGGTATTGACCCATCTTGTGCCCTCGAACGTATAGCCACACTTCATAGGTATTATTCTCCCAAATTAGTCAATGCTTAATACCCTCCCCTTTTGTTTTCCTCGAATAAGTTTCTTGTTCTCTCTGAATATTTCATTCAGAATGAGCAATAATTTTTGTTTTTTGTAAATATATCATTGTGTTTCAGTTGTTTGTGTTGTGATTTTGCTTTGACAGTTTTACTCTTACAATAATTAATAATCCACTTTTTTGATATAATGGCTGTCCATTTTTCCTACCAAGATAATAAAAACCCACTTTTCGATGAAAAGTATGTGTCGTCGTGGATCTGTAGTGTGATACGTCATCATGGTAAGGTGCCTGGCAAGATAAATTATTTATTTTCTAATGACGAATATGTCCATGATGTAAATGTGCGATTTCTTGATCACGATACTTATACCGATATTATCACATTCGATAATGTTGTTGGTGATCGTATATCAGGTGATATTATAATAAGTCTTGACAGGGTAGGGGAGAATGCGACCCTATTTGGCGGTGATTTTGATCAAGAATTGAGGAGGGTTATTATACATGGTGTTCTTCATCTTTTGGGCAATAAAGACAAAACAGATGAGGAGGCTATGAATATGCGTAAACTAGAAAACGATGCTTTATCTATGTTTGTTGTGAAGTAGTTTTTGCTTTTCTGTTCCACGTGAAACAATGTGTCTAAATCGATGAAAATTAATTTGTACAATGAGATTTGAACAGTTTGATGTTGTTGTTGTCGGAGGTGGTCATGCTGGTGCTGAAGCCGCTGCCGCCGCTGCGGGGCTTGGTGCTAAAACATTACTTGTGACACAAAATATTGACACCATTTGCCAGATGTCGTGTAACCCAGCTATGGGTGGCGTTGCAAAAGGTCAGATTGTTCGCGAGATTGATGCTCTTGGTGGTTTTTCGGGTATTATTACCGACCGCTCAATGATTCAGTTTCGCATGCTCAACAGATCTAAAGGCCCTGCAATGTGGAGTCCTAGGGCACAATGCGACAAAGCTCTGTTTTCTATGAATTGGCGTCATTTGCTTGAAAATAGGGTTAATCTTTCGATTTGGCAAGACGAGGTCGTAGATATCTCTATTGATGGTGATGTTGTTTCGGGTGTGACTACTCGTATGAATATTGAGATTCCGTGCAAGTCGGTAGTGCTTACCAATGGAACATTCCTTAATGGTAAAATTTTTATCGGCGAAACAACTTTGCCGGGAGGTAGGATAGGGGAGGGGCCATCTCGAGGCCTTTCTGACAAATTGTTGGAGAAGGGTTTTTGTGTTGAAAAGTTGAAAACAGGAACACCTGTTCGAATAGATGGTAGAACTATCGATTTCTCTGTTCTGTCTCCTCAACCCGGTGATGATAATTCGCAGAAGTTCTCGTTTAGCCCTTTGACAACTACTCTCAAGGAACAGAAGCCTTGTTATTTGGCATATACCACTTTGCAGACACATGATATTTTGCGTAAAGGCTTTAGCAAATCCCCTCTCTTCACTGGTCGAATTCAGGGACGAGGCCCTAGGTACTGTCCTTCTATTGAAGATAAAATCGAGCGTTTTTCGGATAAAGACCATCATCAGTTGTTTGTTGAGCCGGAAGGTCGCAATACAAACTCATATTATCTAAATGGATTTTCATCCTCTCTCCCTCTGGAGGTTCAATTGGAGGCTTTGCATTCTATCAAGGGTTTTGAAAATGCATCTATTTTGAAACCTGGCTATGCAATAGAGTATGACTATTTCCCTCCTACGCAATTGAGATATTCTTTGGAAACAAAGAGAGTTGAAAATCTTTATTTTGCGGGTCAGATTAATGGTACTACTGGCTATGAGGAGGCTGCTTGTCAAGGACTTATGGCTGGCATTAATGCAGTTTTGAAATTGAAAGGACGCTCTCCTTTTGTTTTGAACCGTTCTCAGGCATATATTGGAGTCCTTATCGATGATTTGGTTACTAAGGGTGTTGATGAACCTTATCGTATGTTTACTTCGCGTGCCGAATATAGAATTCTTCTGCGTCAGGATAATGCCGATTTTCGTCTCACCCCATTGTCGCATGCGTTGGGGTTGGCTTCTGATGATAGAATGCGTAGGGTTGAGGACAAAATGAAAGAGGTTGACAAGCTTGTAACAGCCATTAAAGATTGTTCCGTTGCCCCTTCAGACGCCAATGATTATCTTGCCGACCATTCCTCGGCTCCTCTTCAGCAAAGGGTTCGGTTGGAGAGTCTTCTGCTTCGTCCCGAATTGTCTCTCAAGGATGTTTCAAATATTTCCCCTTCTTTTGATGATGTTGTAGAAACGGTTCCCGATGATTTGAGGGAAGAGGTCTGTTCGGCAACCGAGATTATGGTCAAGTATAGTCGTTATATTGATAAGGAGAGCGATGTGGCTGACCGCATTTTGAAGTATGAGGGTTTGGAGATTCCTCACGATATTGATTATCGTTCTGTCTCTGCATTGTCCTTTGAGGCTCGAGAAAAGCTTTCGGTAATACAGCCTAAAACGATAGGCCAGGCCTCTCGAATAAGTGGAGTCTCCCCTGCAGATGTGTCGGTGCTTTTGTTGCTTATAGATGGTCGTATTTCGGCTTCGTAGTGTTATTCTTTTGTTGTGTAAAGTTCATGGAACATGGTTGTTATGACCCTTATGGGGCTTTAATAATGCCAAGGGCGATGTTTCTCGTGAAACATCGCCCTTAAAAATCATGTTCTATGTGTTTTAGCTCTTCTCTTTACTCTGTTTCCAGATCAATGGAAAGGAGATAATCTTTTGTTTCGGGACCGAGATTGAATAGCAAATCCAATATGCTTACATTGGGGTTGAATGGCATTCTGTCATTGAATACTTGGCTATAGACATTGGCCTTTGGGAGTGTCTCGGGGTGTTTGTAAGAAAATCTATCCCGATAGTCGTGGGTGTAGCTTTCTTTGGCTAAAAAATCTGTCGTATGTTGTATGTTAAAATTAAGTTTAAGTTTTTTCGCTAAAAAAACGGTTATTGCATCATTGAGGTCAATTAATTTCGAATAGCGATTGTTGATGATGGCTTCGACATCATCTCGATAGTATAAAAAATAAGGAGAGGAATTGTATGCGCTCACAATGGCTCGCCAATGATTCACGTTCCATCTTTCTGTGTAGCATATTCCGATCTCTCTTGTTGTCGTGTGATTGCCCTGTGTACGCAAAATGGGCACGCTTAAGGTCATCGCTCCATTGGCTGTCAAAATAACAGTTCGGTTGCGGAGTGTTTGCTTAGGGAATGTTTCGCAATCCTCGATAAAGATTGTCTCTTTTTTGGAAGCATGTTGCGCCATTGCTGCTGCCAGAAACAAAGGAGGGAAATACGAGGTAGGGAAAATGATTTTTTCTTCGCAAGTTTTATTTTCCATATACTATGGCAGATAAATCACCATTGTCGAAGAAGAAATCCACGTTGCCTTCTCCAAAAGATATGCGTCTTTCACCCCAGGCCTCTTCGTCGGCATCCTGTTCGTAGAAGCCGTTGTCTACCATCAACCGTACTATTTCGCGCTCATCCATATCGAATATTTTATGACCAAACAACGTTGCTGATTCGTCGGAGATGTCTATGCATTGTAGGGTTGGACTTTCATCTTCAAAAAAAAGTCTAAGGGAGTCTCCATAATGAAGTAATGTGGTAGGAGCTTCTAGTGCGTTTTCGAAGTTTTCAACTTCATCGGGCTCGCCAATTAGTTTGACCACATCCTCTACTGGCATTCCAAATAGTATGTTGCCAATTCCATTTTTGAGTTTTATTTCGTAGTTCATGATGGTAATCTTTGTTATTTTTGAAATTACAAAGATACGAATTTTTTTTAATTGGCAAGTTTTATTTTTTCTTTTCTTATGTTTTTATGTAGTATTATTGTGTTTTTTGGGGTATAAATATTACATTTAAAAGTGTTGACAGACAAAGTATTGCCTGATATTATTGATGAATGGAATTAAAATATTTTTGTCAGTATTTAAAAAAGTTGTACTTTTGCAAACTCATTTGAGGCACTCAAGTTGATGACTACGTAGCTCAGCAGGTAGAGCACATCCCTTTTAAGGATGGGGTCCTGGGTTCGAGCCCCAGCGTGGTCACACAGAGTCGGCTTTGAGCCGACTTTTTTATTATGGACATTTAGGATAGGATATTCGGTTAAAGCCCGCTGGCGATTTGGGTTAAATGAGCACGTTTCTATCTTACATTGCATAATTATTGTTTTATAGTTTTATCTTGCCACTTCCTCATTTCGGTTAGATTGTTTAACTTTTTGTCTCTCTTTTTGTTAATTGATGCGTTTTTTGTGTTGTTCTAAATATGACCCACAATGGTTTATATTTTATGTTGATATTTTGATTTTTTTTAATATTTTTGTTGATTAAATTGATTGACTATTATTACATAGTTACTTTGTCCAATGAGTTAATTGATAAACATTTGAATAAATTATAATATTTTTTAAAAAGAAATAATATGTGTGGAATTGTTGGATATATCGGGGAGCAGCAAGCCTATCCCATTCTTATCAAAGGGCTTCATAGACTGGAATATCGTGGTTACGATAGCGCCGGAGTCTCGATGATTAATGCTGACGGTGTATTGTCGGTATATAAGTCAAAAGGGAAGGTGTCGGCTTTGGAGGCTTCTGTTGCCGATAAAGACATTAGCGGTACTATAGGTATTGCTCATACTCGTTGGGCAACGCATGGAGAACCCAATGCGATAAATGCTCACCCTCATTTTTCTCAGTCCAAGAACCTTTCGTTGGTTCACAATGGTATCATTGAGAATTATAAGTCCCTTCGTATCGAGTTGGAGAAGAATGGAATGACATTCTGTAGCGAGACCGATACTGAAGTCCTTGTTCAGCTTGTCGAATATACCCAGCAACAGCATGGTTGTGACCTATATAGGGCCACACAGCTTGCCCTTAAGAGTGTTGTTGGTGCATACGCCATTGCCATTCTCGACAAGCGTAATCCTGACCAGCTCATCTGTGCGCGTAAAGGTAGCCCGCTGATCATCGGTGTGGGTACTAACAATGGTGCTGGTAAGGGAGAATTTTTCCTCGGAAGCGACGCAACTCCAATTATAGAATACACCAACAAGGTTATTTATCTTCAGGATGAGGAGATTGCTATTATGAATCGTAATGGCGATCTTAAGATAACCAATTTGAGTAACGTAAAACAAACACCGCAGGTGCATACCCTCCAGATGAACCTTGATGAGCTGGAGAAAGGAGGATATGCCCACTTCATGTTAAAAGAGATCTACGAACAACCTAACGCACTTAGAATATGCACGAAAGGTCGTCTTAATATCGTTGACAAGGATGTTCTTCTCAGCGGAATTATTGACCACAAAGAGAAGTTTGTGAAAGCTCGTCGTATCATCATTTGCGCTTGTGGAACATCATGGCACTCAGCCCTTATCGGAAAATATTTTATTGAGGAAGCAGCTCAGATTCCGGTTGAAGTCGAGTATGCCTCTGAGTTCCGCTATCGCAATCCTGTTATTTTCCCCGACGATGTTGTTATTGCCGTATCTCAATCGGGTGAGACTGCCGATACTCTCGCTGCCATTCAGTTGGCAAAAGATAAAGGAGCATTCCTCTATGGCATTTGCAATGTTATCGGATCCTCGATACCTAGAGCCACCGATAGCGGTACATATCTTCATGTAGGCCCTGAAATCGGCGTTGCTTCGACAAAGGCCTTCACGGGACAGGTGATAACCTTGTTTATGCTCGGTTTGGCCATAGCCAAAGAGAAAAAGACTCTTAGTGAGGATATGTTCCACATGCTCGTCGATGAGTTGCAGAAAATACCAGACAAAATGCAGTGGACTCTTGACCATAACAAAGGCATTGACAACTTTGCTCAGATGTTCACCTATGCTCGTAACTTTATCTATCTTGGTCGTGGTTACAACTATCCCGTCGCTTTGGAGGGTGCCTTAAAGCTTAAGGAAATCAGTTATATCCATGCTGAGGGCTACCCGGCGGCCGAAATGAAGCATGGTCCTATTGCCCTTATCGATGAGGAGATGCCCGTTGTGGTTATTGCTCCCAAACGTGGTATGTATGATAAGATTGTAAGCAATATACAGGAAATCAAGTCGCGTAAAGGCAAGATTATTAGTGTTGTCACAGAAGGTGATACAATTGTCAAGGGTATGTCTGACTATTGTTTTGAAATACCAGACACACGTGATTGCTATGTCCCATTGTTGGCAATTCTGCCGCTTCAGTTGCTCTCATATTATGTGGCTATAGCGAAGGGACGCAATGTTGACCAACCACGTAATTTGGCGAAATCTGTTACTGTAGAATAGTGGTGGATTGTTGAATGAACCATTCGAAATAAAGGTTTACAGTATAATTTCAATATAATAATGGCGTTGCAATGCAACGCCATTATTGTTGTTCAGATGATGCGAGAGTACTATTATAGGTGCTTCAGTATCTGCTCGGCTAATCCTATGGAATAACCATGACTATGGAATAGTATCTCACCTTTGTTGTTAACTAAAGCTACAAGAGGATAGTCATTGTTCAAATTGAGTTCCAAAGCCTCAATAATCTGTTTTTCAAAGGGGTCTTTGTCGTTGGCTTCACGAATAATACAGTCGGTGTTGGGGAGTTTCCATGTTATGGGTTTTGCAGAAGCAGGTGCGACAAGGTATGTCATTCCGCCCCATGCTGAATATTCTTTAGAAAGAGCTTGTAACTCTTTGATAAGGTGTTTTGACGGTTCTTTGTAGTCACCAACAAATATGAACAGAACCCCTGTACTTCCTGCATAGTCGGCAAGAGTGGCCATCTCAGGCACTATTTCTTGAGATGCGTCGATGGAAGCAAGTGTTTTATTTTGTCGCGCTTTCAACGGTCTTAGAATGATTTCTTTAGTTATTTTTTCGCCTTCTGATACAGTGAAATATTCCGCTTTTGCCAACACATCGCCCTCAGAGTATCTATTTCCCGTTGTCAGACAATAATAGCCTGGTTCCAAGTTTATTGTAGCTGGAAACTGATTCATTCGGTTATCCTCTTCGAAATCGAATGTTTTAAAGTCACCATTCTCATATTTTGCCAGTGAGAAGTGAGACCAATATGTCGGTTTTGCCAACTCCTTGGTGCTTTTGAAAGTGAGCGTAAGAGTTGCACTTGGCTGAATGGCATTTTCTGATTCAAAAGAAATAGTTCGCCATCCTGGTTTTGATGCAATGTTCATGTTATCATATACATATATAGTATTTGTGGCATTGTCCAGATATGCAGGAATATTGATTGAGCGACAAGCGGCAACGAAGAATATGTCGCGACTATGCTTGTCGCTGTGGCGTAGTTTGTATACTCCACAAGGTGATATAGGACAATTGTAATAGTTGCCAGTGTCATCAACAAAAATATTCTCTTTAGTCCATGTTATCAGTTCGTTGACATCATTAATATGTTTTAGTTCTTTGGCAAGAAACGCTCTCCATTGACGAATCATCTCGTTACTAATGCGAGCAGGCATAATACCCTTTTTATAAACATCATAAGGGATTTTGTCGTTAATAGGAGTTATATGAGCTTCAAGCGTTACCCCTTCAATATCACGCATATCTTTGTCGCTAAAACTGGAGAGATAGTCGTATAATAATGGTATGTTGTCTTTGTGGGCGTTGATAAATGATTTGATAGTATGGTAGTTACCTTCACTTTTGTGTATATAATACCATTCTTGATCGTTAAATTCGGGATTATTTTTCCTTGTAGGGAATGTGGAAACATAAGCACCACGAACGGAATCCTCATAGACCAAGCGTTTTGCGTTGACATCAGCTTTCTTTTTGCTAGGAATAACTTTTGCAGCACCTGCTACCGGAGGAACAACATCAATGTTTTCCTCGTAGTTTTCACTCTCGTTGTCAATATGCCGTGTTAAATATATCTCGCTTTCAGAGCTTTTACGAACGTCGAGCATAATGTAGTTGTATTTTTCGCCATCAGTTGCCCATATTTGTAGATCACCTAAGCCGGTGGTTAAGCTAGCTTTTCCCAGCTTGTCCGTTTTGATAGTTGCTAGAGGGTAGAACTCGCTGTAATTGTATAATTTAAATTTCACATCAGCGCCTTCGATAGGTTTGTTGTCGCTGTTGTACACAGTTATGGTTACCTTTTTTGTTGGAGCATAGTGGCTTAGCAGATTCAGTTCGCTGTAGAGCGAGGTTTCTTTAACAACCTCCTCGTCGCCACGATATCTACCAAAAGCTTTGCTATGAACCATCATACACCGAGTGGAAGGTACTGCAAACCAACCCATATCCAATTCCGCATCAGGTTCGCAGGCGCCCAAAAAATACCATTTATTGCTGTCAGCAATGAAGACTTCCACCCATGCGTGGTTGTCGTCACAATGAGCCCAGCGAGGTGTGTAGCATTGTCGAGCGGGGATGCCCACACTTCTCAGTGCAGTAACAGCGAAAGTGGATTCTTCGCCGCAACGTCCTAAGGAGGTCCTCATAGTAGCCAAAGGTGCAGAAGTACGTCCGTCACTGGCTCTATAAGCGACATGTTCGTGACACCAGTGATTTACCTCGAGTGCGGCGTCATACATTGATAATCCAACAATACGAGGTGTTAGTTCACGCAGCATCAGAGATCTTGCAGTATCGAGATTCTCGTTGTTGACACGATAAACCAAAACAAAATGTCGAAAAATGTCCTCTGGAATTTTTTTACCCCACTCAAAACGGTTACGAGCCTCAAAGGATGCCTTAATTTGTTGTAAGTAAAATGATTGATTGTAGTCGGCAAGATCACTGTAAGGCATATAGGCATATAAAAATTCAAGAGCTTCGCGTGTTTCGCAGTCGAGGGTATCCATGCCGTCGAAAAGCTGATGGGAGAGACCTGCCGCCAATTGTTGGCGTTGAAGAAAGTCAGCATGTACTTGATTTCTATAGTTCTTATCGCTAATAAAGTGTTTCTCTTTTTTGCATGAAAACATAGAAGAGCATACGACTATAATGATGATTGCGATTTTAGTTATTGTTCGCATATTGTTTATGTTATAAGTAAAATATTGGTTAAATAATTGAAATGATTCGATTGATGTTAATTTGTTTATTCTAAGGTTGTTTGTGGTGTATAATAATCAAATGTAATTAAACAAAATGAAATAGATTTTTTATGATAAAAAGAACAATAATTAGTCTATCAGGTTGGTTAGATTGAATAAGTCTCGAACAGTATCCGTGTCGGTAACAACCATGTTATCAATTGTTTTTTTGCAACTAGCATGTATTTGCCCTACATTGGTTTCATTGACAATTAGTGACACATTTTGAGGAGTTATACCTGCAGCAGCTATTATTCCAATTCTTCCATTGGCTTGGATTACCAGTTCTCGTAGCATAGGTATTCCCTTTTCGGCTGAGGGCATACAACCCGATGTCAACAATTTAGAGCAGCCGCAATCTATGACCTGCTCAAGGGCTTCTTTAGGGTTACGGCATTCGTCGAAGGCGCGGTGGAAGGTTGTATCCATACCATCGGCAGTTTCCACAGCGATGCGAGTTTTTTCAATATCGATGTCACCATTGGGAGTTAGGAAGCCAAACACAACGGCGTGCGCACCAAGCTTATGGGCATGTTGTATGTCGGAAAGAATGATTTTAAAATCCTCATTGTCATATACGAAATTGCCAGAACGCGGACGGATAAGTACTCGTGTTTGCAGATTAAGATTTTTGACGCAATATTCAATGGCGGCAGCCGAAGGAGTTGTTCCTCCTTCATTTAAAGCTTGGCATAGTTCGATGCGATAGGCACCTCCCAGTTTTGCGTTTCTGGCAGATAATACAGAGTTGCAACATATTTCTACTTGCATATCAAATTTTTTGTTTTGTGTTAAAGTTTTTTTTGAGGTGGGGTAGGGTATAGTATTGGAGTTATAATGCGTCGGTAGAGTATTGAATTGTTATTTTGGTATTGATTGTCTTTGTTTTGTTGTTTATTTTGATGCAAAAATACTAAGAATAGTTGATACGGCAAAAAATACTTTTTCAATGTTTATTTATTGCTATGCTCGGATGGTTTAGAATTTGTTATTTAACCACAAATGGGTCATTAGGCCGACAACTTGGTTTTAAAATCCATAATGTGAAATATCAGAATTTTTTGCTGCATCTTTTTCACATCCTTGTCATGATTTGCCACGTGCAAATCAGTTATACGCGCTTCGGTTGAGTTTGCACCTTGGTACGCCTTAACTTCGTTGACGTCAGCGTTGTCTGATTTTGCCTGCGTGATGGTAAGCGAGCTATTTATGCTCATGCTTTTGAAACATTCATTTGCGATGTGGCCAATCTGCTTTAAAACAACTTCAAATTGGACATGAATTGTAACGACCGAGTGGTGTTGATGGGAAACAGTATGTCAAAGAACTCGAGGGGGTAGGAAATTGGGGGCGGTTATGATGGGGATATGGAAGAGGAAGGGAGGGGTGGTGTTAGAGGAAAGGCTTTTTATATTGGGTTAGAGGTTATGGTTTGATTATTGGGCTTAACGTTAACTATGTGTCTTTTACTGATTTTGGTTGACATTTTTTTGCTCTTTTCCTGATATGGTTGTCGCTTGTTTTCTTGGACAAGTTGACAATTTTTATCAGAAATAATTGCTATAATCAGAAAATCAGATAATAAGATGTTGGTATGTTGTTTTGCAGAAAAGCTATTTATGTGCTAGGAGATATGGAAAAGAGGAATTGGGTCGGGGAAAGTAGGATGATTTTTGAGCAAAAAGTAGTGCTTTTTGGCAAAAAGAGAGTGAATGAAAAATGAGTTTTTGATGACGAAAAGTTGATTTGTGGAGGTGAAAAATGCCCGCAAAGTGGATTTTTTTATGAAAATGAGGTTTTTTTTGAATGGGATTGGGTGGCACAGGTTCTCGTCTTTTTTCATTACTTTGTAGCCAAATCGGTCATTAGAATGACATTCCAATATATAAGACCATAAAGCGAAACTAAGGATTTGGAGTTTTAAGATGGAAATAATAAAAAATCCCCTGAGATAAAACACAGGGGATTTTGAATATTTAGAGGTTGGCTCTAAAGCACTTGTTGTTGAATATTCGATATTAGATTAATAGAGTTTACCTAGATGAAAAGGGTTGTTATTGGAGTTTCGACAGAGCTTCTTTGGTGCGTCTAATGGCTTCGACAAGGAGGTCTTCGCTGGTGGCATAGCTCAGGCGGATGCAGCTGTCGTCGCCGAAGGCGGAGCCCATGACAGTGGCAACGTTTGCCTCGTTGAGAAGGTAGAAAGCCATATCGGTGCTATTCTCGATTTTTTTGCCATTAAAGCTTTTGCCGTAGTAGGAACTGACTTCAGGGAAGAAATAGAATGCACCTTGAGGCAGGCGGACTTTAAGACCGGGGATGTCGCAAAGAAGTTTGTAAACCATGTCGCGGCGTTTTTGGAAAATGTTGCGCATGTTGATAATATCTTCGCTGGTAGAGGGGTCCATAAGCATGGCGCAAACAGTGGCTTTTTGTGCGATACTGCAAGTGGCGGAGGTTACCTGACCTTGTAATTTGTTGGCGGCTTTGGCGATGACAGTAGGAGCGGCGATGAAACCGATACGCCAACCAGTCATTGCGAAGCCCTTGGCGACACCATTGACGGTGATGACACGGTCTTTAACTTCAGGGAACTGTGCAATGCTTTCGTGTTTGCCAACAAAGTTGATGTGCTCGTATATTTCGTCGGCCATAACGAAGAGGTTGTCATGTTTGGCGATGACGTTGGCAATACCTCTGAGTTCTTCTTTGGTGTAGAGCATACCAGTGGGGTTGCTTGGCGAAGAGAACATGATGAGTTTTGTGCGAGGAGTAATGGCGGCCTCAAGTTGTTCGGGAGTTACTTTGAAGTCGTTTTCCAATTTTGTTTTAACGAACACACATTTGCCTTCGGCGAGGCGGACGAATTCTTTGTAGCTAACCCAGAATGGGGTAGGGATGATGACTTCGTCGCCGGGGTTGATGAGGCATTGCACTACTTGATAGAGGCTTTGTTTGGCTCCGGTGCTGACGACAATTTGTTCGGGTTTGAATTCCAGATTGTTGTCGCGACGGAATTTTTCGCAAATAGCTTCACGAAGATCAGGGTAGCCAGGTACAGGAGGGTAGTGAGTAAAGTTGTCGTCGATAGCTTTTTTGGCGGCTTGCTTAACGATTTCGGGAGTGTTGAAATCAGGCTCGCCAATGCTAAGGCTAATGACGTCTTTGCCTTGAGCTTTGAGTTCGCGGGCTTTTGCGGTCATGGCCAGGGTCTCGGACTCAGCCATATTGAGTATTCTCTGTGATAAAATCTCCATGGTATCTTTTTGTTTATGGGTTTAAGAAATCATACTTTCACAAAACATTTAATTCAAAACAAAACTATGTTTTAGAGAGTTATGAAACTGTGAAAAGAATTGCAAAGATACAAATAATTTTTTGATTATTAAATTTTTATCAGTATGTTGTTGTAATTTACTGGAAACCAATTTATATTTTTGTCATCAGATTGAGATGACAATACAATTGATTAGATGGTTTTCTTGATTTGAATGGAAGATAAGACGATGAAAAAAAGCATTGAAATAATGCTATATAATAAATCAAATGAGAGATTTATATATAGCGATTAGATTTTCTTTACTATGAGGTGAAAAAAACAAAAAAATGTGTATATTTGTAGTTCCCAAATAAGAAACAGTAAACAATAATATAAATAATCAAATAATTGATAATTATGGCAAAAGAACAGAACGAAGTAGATGCAACGAAACTTGAGAAATTGAAAATTCTTCAAAGTACACTTGACAAGATTGAGAAGAGCTATGGCAAGGGATCGATAATGAAGCTAGGCGATAGACCAGACGAGACCTATGAAGCAATATCGACCGGATCTATCAGTCTTGATACCGCCCTTGGTATCGGCGGATTCCCCAAGGGTAGGATTATTGAAATATATGGTCCGGAATCGTCGGGTAAAACGACGTTGGCCATTCATGCTATAGCAGAAAGCCAGAAAAAAGGCGGAATAGCAGCTTTTATTGATGCCGAGCATGCTTTCGACCCCGTGTATGCTCGAAAGCTAGGTGTTGATATTGACAACTTGCTTGTTTCCCAGCCTGATAATGGAGAGCAAGCATTGGAGATAGCAGACAACCTGATTCGATCCGGTGCGATCGATATCATTGTAATCGACTCAGTTGCTGCATTGACACCCAAGGCCGAAATAGATGGAGAGATGGGAGATTCAAAGGTAGGACTTCATGCGAGACTGATGTCGCAGGCACTTCGCAAGATGACCTCTACTATTAGTAAAACAGGATGTTGCTGCATTTTTATCAACCAGTTGCGTGAAAAAATTGGTGTCATGTTTGGCAATCCAGAGACAACAACAGGTGGTAATGCTTTGAAATTTTATGCCTCGGTACGTCTTGATATTCGTCGCATCCAAGCCATAAAGGATGGAGACCAGAATATTGGCAACCGCGTCAAAGTGAAAGTTGTTAAAAATAAAGTGGCTCCACCTTTCCGTGTTTGTGAGTTTGACCTCATGTTTGGTGAGGGAATCTCCAAGACAGGCGAGATCATAGATTTGGGTGTTGAGACAGGCATCATTAAGAAAAGCGGCTCATGGTTCAGCTATGGAGAAAGCAAGTTGGCTCAAGGTAGAGAAGGAGTCAAGTCGCTGTTGCGCGACAATCCCGAGCTCAGCTATGAGCTAGAGCAGCAAATCCGTCTAGCTCTCCATGAACAGCAGGCAGAGAATATTTAATTAGTTCTATGAAGGAAGAATCGGAGGATGCTCTGGTATTGCAAAAGTATGACGAACTAATCGCTGCTTGTCGCGCCAATCATCCACTCACAGAAGAAGAAGAAAAGCAGATATTCAGTGCTTTCAATATTGCTCGCACTGAACATGCAGACACTCGACGAAAATCGGGTGAGCTCTATATATTCCACCCCCTTGCAGTGGCCCTCATCGCTGTCAAGGAGGTGGGTTTGGGCACAATAGCCGCAGTTTGCGCTTTGCTGCACGATGTGGTGGAAGATACCGATTTTACTCTTGACAGCATACGAGCCATCTTTGGTGATCGTGTTGCCAAGATAGTCGATGGTGTCACCAAGATAGACAAAGCATCGATGATTGCTGAGCAAAACGAGGATTTTTCGTCGCAAGCCGAAAATTATCGCAAAATCCTTTTGGCGATGTGCGACGATGCTTATGTCATCTTCCTCAAACTGTGTGACAGATTGCACAATATGCGTACACTTGGTTCTATGAAAGACACCAAGAAGCTCGCCATATCGTCAGAGACGCAATATCTATACATACCTCTGGCTCACCGTCTGGGTCTTTATGGTATCAAGACCGAGCTGGACGACCTGGTTATGCAGTATACCAATCCAGACAAGTATGCTGAAATAGCCCAAAAGATAAGAAAAACTATTGGCACAGAGAGAAAACTAAAGACCTGTTTTACCGCTCCCATACGGGATATGCTTGACGAGAACGGATTCCACTATACTATCAAAACACGTGTTAAGTCGGTCTATTCTTGTTGGAAAAAAATGCAGAACAAGGGGGTTTCGTTTGATGAAATCTTCGACCTTTACGCTATGCGAATAATTCTGGATTTGCCACAGATACAAGGTCTTTCCGAAACAGAGGCGCACAAGATAGAGGCGGAAGAGTGCTTTAGGGTTTATACCCTCATTACCAATATGTTCCCGCCGCAGCCCTCACGTCTTCGCGACTGGATTCGCACTCCTAAAAACAATGGATACGAATCTCTGCATATCACTGTAATGTCGCCTATTGGCCGTTGGGTAGAGGTTCAGATAAGAACAACACGAATGGACCGAATAGCAGAGAAGGGTATGGCAGCTCATTTTCTATACAAAGAGTCCCATCCCGACGAGCCTGTCAAGCAAAGTCCTGTGGAGGAATGGCTGCAGCAGATACGCACCTCTCTGGAAAATCCCAACAAAAACGCACTTGACCTTGTAGAAGAATTCAAGGAAAATTTGTATACCAAGGAGATATACATTTTCACACCCAAGGGTGAAACGATAAAATTGCCATCGCGAAGCACCGTTTTAGACTTTGCATATGCCATTCATACCGAACTTGGAGATCATTGTATAGGAGCAAAGGTAAATGCACGCGTTGTCCCCATAGGCTATCGTTTGCATAGCGGAGAGCAGGTACAGATTCTCACATCGCAGAAAACCAATCCCACAGAGGATTGGCTTCAGGAGGTGCAGACATCCAGAGCCAAGGAGCATATCAAGGACTCTGTCCGCAATCAAAAGAAAAACCACCGAGAAGATGGTGAGCAGAAATTGAGAGCATTCTTGAAAAAGTCTAAACTGCGATTTTCTAATGATCGTGTGGCACGTCTTAAACTGTATTTTAACAGTGACAGTGATATAGACTTGTATTATCGCATTTCCACAGGCCTGATAACAGAGGAGGCGATGAACCAGTGTTTCCATCTATCGTCGCAAGCTCCTGAATTCCTGTTTCTAAACAAAGACCAGTCACTTTTCCAGAATAATAGCGAAACCGGAATAAAGGAGAAAGATTCCGGAGGTAAGATACACACCACATCGGCCTTCCTAACCGACAGCGATGAAATTCTCGAAGCCCAGCCAGCTCAATGTTGCAAGCCTATACAAGGCGACAGAGTGATAGGAATAGTCACCGACGGGAAAATCATGGTACATAGGACCAACTGTCCCAATGCTATACACGAAATGTCGACTCATGAGGATAGAATTGTCCGTACTAGATGGCGGCCAGGCGAGAAGATAGCATTCCTCACGGGTGTTAAAATCACAGCGATAGACCGTAAAGGTTTGTTACAAGACATCACGCGCATTATTAGCGACGAGATGGATCTCAATATGCGAGCAATAACTATCGAGGCTTCAGAGGGAGTCGGTAGGGGTTTGATAATGCTATATGTCCATAATCTAAGCGATTTGGACACACTTTTAGAACGACTCCGAGCTCTCGAAGGAGTAGAGCAAGTGTTGCGAGTTTGATATAGATTACTTAATACTGTCGAGAATAGCCAATGCCGCAGAGCGTCCGTCGTTAACGACATCGTTTATCGACATAGGTCTTTTGCATGCTCCGCATACGAAGAGGCCAGGTTGAGACGTTGAGCAGTCATTAATGTGGGGGTCAATAGATTGTGCAAAGCCATAGTCGCCACAAATACCAGCCGCTTTGGCTAGGCAGCGGGTTCCTTCGGATGCTTCCATGCCCACCATCAATACCAGAAGGTCGGTGGTCATTTTCAAAGGCAGCCCCATAAGAGTATCTTCAGCTTTAATTTGCACTCTACCGTCGAAGGTGCCAGAAGCCTCAGAGATGCGGCCACGGACGAAACGGACGCCATATTCTTGTTGCGACTCGCGGTACATCTCTTCGAAATGCTGCCCCCACATACGAAGGTCCATATAGAAAATGAATACCTCAGCATCAGGGATTTGACGTTTTACCTCTATAGCTTGTTTCACGGCAGTGACACAACATACTTTGGAACAATAATGATTGCCAGATTTTTCATCGCGAGAGCCGACGCATTGTAAGAAAACCACACGTTTCGGTTTTTCGCCTATCGAGTTTAAAATCTGATTATAGCGAATCATTTTTTCCATCTCTAAGGAGGTTACAACACCATTGTAAATGCCATAGCCAAGCTCCTCTTTGCGGTGAGCGTCGAAAGGAGTATATCCTGTGGCCAAAAGAACCATGTCGGCATAATGACTAGAATTTTTGCTGTCAATGAGCTTCCATCCTCTTTCGCCTTCTCGTGTTAATCCAATAATTTCTGTATCATAATATTGGGTAATGTTTTGACTAAGAAGTTTTTTATTCATAAGTTCCGCGATATCCGAGGCAGCAGCGAAATTTGGGAACAAAAAAGCTTTGTCGGTGATATTTTTGAGAGGAGAGGAAGATTTTTCGAAAATATTGACAGCTATACCCTGTTTGGACAACACCGAAGCAGCTTCGATACCAGCAGGACCAGCACCTATGATGGATATTGTTTTCATTGCTTTGACTTTATTTATGGCTTTTGGTTGCAGAATATGGTTAAAATGCAACTTGTTTCTTGTTAATATTATATCACTTTGTTTTCAAGAGATTCTTTATTCTTGTCTAAGGCACTCAGGACGATTGGGACGTTGGATAAGGCGACCCGAAATGCCTTGGTATTTTTCGTCGGGATTATAGACTATACCTATTTTGTTGAATAGAGGTTCGCTTTGTACTTGATGAAGTTGAAATCCAAGTTTCCAAGGATCATAACCCAACAGAAGACCTGCCAGTTCCTCGTATGTGAGCACAGGAATGCCAAACCCCTCTTTGTCGTAGGTTTTGTGTTCCATCTCAGCTATGGTATACTGCCATTTGTCGAGAAACATGCTGCATCCAGGGCAGTTGGTGAGAATGAAATCAGGCTCGTAAGGTTCCATGGATTGGAATTTTTTCTTGGTATTGGCAATAGAATAGCCACGGTTTTCTTGTATCAGATATTGGCGGAATCCAAAGCCACAGCAGTGTCTTCTTTCGGGGTAGTCAATAACCTCACCACCCCAAGCTTCTATCATGCCCGCCAAAACATAGGGGAACTCGGCCTTGCCAATACCCCGTTCTGGGAAAATTTTGGCGTAGTGACATCCTATATGCTCCACAACACGAAGAGGTTTGCCAGTAAAACGATTGATGAGTTGATATTTCATCCGGGGCTTCAAGTCGAAGCGAAATTTATATATTACGTCGGATGGATGAACCAGATTTTTGGGCTCTTTGAATTCGCGCTTTGTCGCCTCCCAAAGGTACTGTCGAGTTTTGGCAAGGAGTTCGGGTTCCTTTTCCCACTTCTCCATTACTTCAGAAAAAACACCGAATGATGTTACGCAGGAAGGTACATAGTTTTCGTAGCCACACTCTGTCATCAGAGAGAACAGACGCGCAACAATGGTCATAGTTGTTTCCAAAGGAACCACATCGCTATGGTAGCCAATGCCAGTGCAGGTGTGTTGATGAGGGTTGTCGCATATGTCTTTGCCCAGCTCGTCGCGCAGTATTCGGAGAAAAGCCGCTTCAGAACCAGGGAAAAAAGTTTGGCGTATGCAGCTTCGCTCATAAAAATAATGATCGTCGGCTATCTCTTTCTGATATTCGTTCCAATAGCGTTTTTGCATATATTGAAAGGGTAAAAAGGTTTAAATGAAGTCGTTTTTATAAAAAGAATAATGTTGATTTATCATAGATTGCGATATCTATTGGGTGTCGACCATGATGTTGGCGGCCACAATTTCGGCGATATCTTTCACAGGCACCGATTCGGCGCGTTGGAATGCTTTTTTGCACATTGGGCATGCTGTAGCGATGGTGTCAGGATTTTGAGCGAGCAAGTTGTCGCGAGCGGCGTCACGAATCTTTGTTTGCTGATCAATGTCTAGGAGTAGATTGCCAAGGTTGAAACCACAGCAGAGACTGTGTTCACGTTCTTCCTTGGTTTTCACAAGAGTACTTGTTGATTTGAGTATGTTGCGGGGTTGATCGTAGATGCCGCAGCCCCTTCCCAGTTCGCATGGATCATGGTACACCACACGTTTGTCGTCGTGGCGAAGTTTCAGTTTGCCGCTTTCTATCAGCATGTTAATATATTCGGTGTGATGCAATACAGGAATGGACAGCTTGTACTCTTTTTTGAATGATTGATAACAGATTGGGCATGATGTGACCAGCATAGTAGCTTTGCTGTTAACAATCATTTCGGTGTTTTTGCGCCGCAATTCGAAAGCTTGGTGTTCGAATCCTTGTTGCAATAGCGGGCGTCCGCAGCAGATAGTGTCCTCTTTGTCCATATACCAGTATTTTTGGCCTACCGCATCGAAGATGGTTTCCATGGCTGCGGTGATACCTGGTGTGAGATGAGACATGCAGCCACCGAAATAAGCTATTCTGCCTATGGCATTGAATGGTTGTACATTACGAAGGTATCCGTAGGTGCCTTGTTTGTCGAAGGCTTCTTTGTTTTTGATTCGTACTTGTCGTCGTACTATAGATAGGTCAATATTGACAGGACAGTCGGCCACACAGCGATCGCACATAAGGCAGTTTTCTGCTATAGACTCGGCATTGCGTTGAAGCTCCAGGTTTCGAACAGACTGAAGCATATACACACCTTGCATATTGACAATGCCCAGTTCTTTGTTCATAGGACAGCCGTCGATACAAATACCGCAGCGAGAGCATGCGCTGAGCTCGAACATTGTGTATCCTGTTTTTTTGTCATTGTCGCGTACACCGAGTTGGCGGAAATATATAAGGAATATTTCGGTAAAAATATGCATGTAGCGCGAGAAAGGCATAAGGCAGAAGAATGTGCCAAGAGCGACACTATAGAGTAGCCAGCAGCTATATTCGAATGCGGGGTCGGCAAGTCCTATGTTGTTGATTAGATTGCCAAGAGCTTTCGTCATGAATCCACCATTGCCATGAATTGCCGATGTGGCGCCTTCTGACAGCAGACGTAAGGGGAAGATGCACCACAATGCCAATTTAGCGACACGGTCCATAATGGTATGTCGGGTTGTGCGTTTCATGCCCAAAGGGCGGGACCAAACTTTTTTGAACATTGCCAAAGTTAATCCACTCAACACGTAAATGAGAATGGCGTCCATGAGGTTGGCAAAGAACATGGCTTTGGGGAATTCCACGGGGTTGCATTCAGGCTCAAAATAGTTGTAGAATATGGCCACCCAGAGGGGATGTCCATCAGGATAGGCTAGTTTGGCTTGTATGGCTCCAACGACAATGAGTAGAAACCATCCGAAGGCCAGGCTACGGTGCATGTAGCCCAGAATGATGTTTTTCTTGGTAATACGCCAATGGAGTAAACCTTCTCTGAAAGCCTCCCATATAGCAGGCAGGAAACGCCAAGTCCATATATTTTTGCGTATGGTGGCGCGCTGCAGTTTATTGAAACCTCGAATCCAGCGCCAATATTTCCACACCGAAATGACTAAGAGAAAAAGTACTCCGGCGCAAAAGGGCAAAACAAATATTGAAAAACTGTTACTCATAGTTATTTGTGAGATTCTTCATTTGATTCGGCTTTGATTTCTCGTTGAGGTCGCCATGTAACAGGCTCAACATTGGAAAGGATGCGTCGCATGTTGACGATGAGCGAGCGAGTGTTGACTCCTCTCGGACAAACTAGCAGACATTTGCCGCAAAGCATACATCTCTGCAGTTTATCTTCCAGTCCGGTGTATTGTCCACGCTGAAAAGCAGTGTGTATTCTACGTATGTTGTAATCGGTGAATCCTGCTGCAGTACAAGCCGCTGTGCAACCACCACAGCCGATACATAGTTTAAAGGAAGGCACCAGTTCGAGTAATTTATCGACCTTGTCGGTTTTAATCTCGTCGAAGTTTATTTGACGCCCTTGAGAAATAGAAAAACCAAATTTGTTCATGCTGTTTAGTTCTGTGTGAAGAGGTATTTTGCTAGTGGTATAATTCTTATGCGTCTAATACACTTTCTCTAAGTTTCATACCTCCTGTTACTTCAAATATGCGACGCACCTCGTTAAGGTCTTCTTCCGAGATTTTTCTTAGTGCTCCGGCGCCTTCACCATGATAGTTGGCACCAAGTTTTTTAGAAATATCCTCAATATTCTCTATATACCATTCCCAAATGGGACCTTGTTCAGGGTGATAGTCAGGGTTGACCACATCGGGGTGAACACAGTATCCAATGTCGAGAATATTTTTTTCAATGGAGTTCATAAGTTGTTTCTGTTGAACGCCTTTTTCGCTTTCTGTGAAATAGCCCAATTCTTGTGATGCTTTACGTAGTATGCTGATAAGCTCGCCAGGCACATTGCCGCGAGGGCAGCGGGTTTTGCAAGACATGCATTGTCCGCAATACCATATTGTATCGCTTTTCAAGAGATTTTCAATTTCGGCTTCGTCGCCTCGTTGAACGGTGTCACATATTCGTCGAGGATCGTAGTCGTAGAATTCTGCCGCAGGACATACGGCAGTGCATACTCCGCAGTTCATGCAAGCTTTTAGTGCATCATCTGTGCGGACATCCTGTTTCAGATATTCTATTAAATTGTTCACAATTATTTTTTTAAGTAATATTAATCGCAATACTAAGGTTGATGGTGATAAAGAACTATAGATCCACGTATTAATAGTTTATAGTTTTACTTTATTCATTGCCATCATTTTGAAAAAGATTTTAGGAAAAGCTTTTTCACGATTGCGTTTCAGCATATTGATGTAAATATGGGGATGTTTCAGGATGGTAAGTTTATGTGCTTCGACTAGTTCTATAAGAGTTCCGTCGGGGTCTTCCACGTATGTGAAATGTCCGCTGGCTTCGCCCATATCGAAATGTTCGTTGCCTTTGCAGCTATCAACTGTAAAAGGGAAGCCTAATGCCTCACAATGCCGTTCCAGCGCCCTCATATTGGTGACATCGAAGCAGATTTGGATGAAACCAGGGTCGCCCCAGTAGCGACCTTCGTATATTTTGCGAGGCTCGCGGTCAAGGACTTGTACTAACTCAATGGTACTTTCTCCAAAAAGAGGCACAAAGGCACCTTTGCGTTTTTTGCTGGAAGCCAGTAACACACGTCGGAAATTACCATTACCTCCAGCCATATAGCTGATGTCGTTGAATTGCCCCTCCTTGTCGTAAACAATGGTATCGTATCCTAGAACCTTTTGATAAAGAGGTATTGTGCGGTCGATGTCGCTACAACCTGTCATTGCTCCCACAATACCACCGCTAAGATTCTTTTGATCTATAAATACATAAGGGTCTTCAACCACCTGGAAGTAGTTTCCCCATGGATCTTCAACGATAAAACTAGCGATACCCGACGGAGTATTCTCAACGGGGCCTATTTTATTGTATTTTTGCAGTAGTTCATCATGAAAAGCTTTAACATCACGGCTTTTAATTTTTGCTGCAAAAATTCCCAAGTCGCCGACCTGTACTTTAAAGTTGACAGGCACCGGTTTGCGCTCGCTATATTGCCATATCTCGAAGCCGCCGCCACCTTGAAGGTTTACGGCTATGCAGGCATGCCTTTTTTGAGCCTTGCCGCCAGTGTATGGTAGCATACGCTCAGCGACAGTGTCATCCTCGAGGATACGTACATCCATTTGAAACATATCTATATACCAACGCCATGCTTCGCTGAAATTTTCGCAGCCGACGCCGACTTGTTGTATTCCTGATACAAAGAACTCTTCCATTGTTTGATGATATATTGTAAGGGTTATTATCTATTTTTTTCTAAACGTATATGAATGTAAAAAATTGTTTTTTATAGCGTTAAAAATAAAAGAAAACTTTATATAAGTATAAAGTTTTCCATAATGATGTTTTTTTTGAGGAATAAAAAGATACTTTTTTTGGGGTAGGTGTTATAAAAAACTACGATTGTGTGAGGAATGAATACATAAGCGACTTGAAAAAAAGCCGATCGTTATTCTTTAAAGAACAGTGGTAAATTAGATTAATACCGTACTGCTCGATATGTAAGAATTATACCTATTGGAAGCATGACAAATGTGGATATCCACATTCCCCAAGAGCCGATGGCTCCTTCGCGGACGGCTTTTTCTGCTATCATTCCAATGACATAGTAAAGTACAAAGAAAATCACCGAGGCGACAAGAGGAAGGCCGAGTCCGCCTTTGCGAACTATGGAGCCAAAAGGAGCTCCGACAAAGAAAAGTACAATGCATGCAAGGCTCAGCGTAAATTTGCGGTGCCATTCAATATAATGTCGGTTGATATAGATAGTCTGTGCATCGTGGCTTTCGGCATATAGTTTTGCATCGCTGCGAGTGCGTTCGCTTCGCGCAATAGCATCTCTATAAAGATGATTCAGCTTATTGTATTCCATGGTTGCCATGATTGTTGTCAAGTCGACCATAGTTCCGTTGTTTTTGTTTTTGGAAGTTAGCAGAAAATTGGAGCATTGCCGTTTTGCCTCCTCTTTGTTGGATTTTTTCAATCTTACAACATTAGAGTCCAGTTGGCTTAGGTTCATCATCTGATATCCGCCTTGGAAAATACTTTCGTCGCTTTTGTTGAAAGCGAAAGAGGAGAGGTCGATGGAGAGAAGGTTTTTATCAAAAAAGACACGAGTGAAGAGAGGGGATTCAGTACGGCCTCTTTCTATGTTTTCGCTGTAGGAGCAGCCGTCGTAGAGAGTGAAGAGCATGTAGCGCTCGTCGGGAGACACTTGCATAACACCGTTTTTGGCGACAATGATGTCGGGATGGCTTGCATTATTGCGTTGGTCATAGATGGTGATATCGTGCAAGATGTTGCCGTTTGGCTCCTTTTCGTTGACACGAATCACAAAACCGTCTATCTCAGAATAGTATTCTCCAGGTTTGATGTTGAGCGCGGGTTTTTTTCGTGTTATGTCGTATAGTGTGGCTCGGTATTTTAATACCGCCGAGGGCATGACAGAATTGGCGAAGAAAAAGGCGAGGATGGTAAGCAGTGCCACAATAACACCCATAGGTATCATTATGCGCCAAAGGGGTATGCCGCCGCCTTTTATAGCCACCAGCTCATAATGCTCTCCCATATTGCCCATAGTCATAATAGAGGCAAAGAGAACAGCGATAGGAAGCGCCATAGGCACAAAAGTGGCAGAGGCGTCAAGGAGCAATTCCATGATGATTCCTACCGACAAGCCTTTGCCAGCGATATCGTCGATATACTTCCAAATAAACTGCATTAGAAGCACAAAAACAGCTATGACAAAGGTGAGAACAAGAGGTCCGACAAAGGATTTAATAACCATGCTGTCGAGTCTCTTTATTCTTGAGTTGGAGAATAGTCTCAGCTGTTTAAGGGGCTTTATCACACGAAGTACTATTTAAATATTCTTATTATATCGTTGCCATTGGCTAGGATGAGCAGAGCAAAAAGCAAAATCATGCCTATGGTTTGAGCAACGTTTAGGAATGAGTCGCTGGGTTTGCGGCGGGTGATAATCTCCCACAAGGTGAATAGGATGTGACCTCCATCTAGGCCAGGAATGGGAATGATATTCATGAAGGCGAGGATAATGGCGAGGAATGCAGTGATATTCCAGAATGAATACCAATTCCATGTTTGTGGGAAGAGACCGCCAAGAGTACCAAAACCACCGAGACCCTTGTATCCGTCGGGTGTGAAGAGTATTTTTAGCGACCTCACATAGGATGTCATCTGGTTCCAGCCATAGGAGATGCCTACGGGTATGGCTTGGAAGAAGTTGTATTCATAGTGGTTGCAATCGTATACCGACAGGGGATCCATAACGTATACGCCGATTTTGCCATCGTTGCCTACCGAAATATTAACTTTTTCGGGGGCTCCGTTACGGTAAATGCCTATTTCCACATTTTCGCCTTTGTGTTCGGCGAGAGCCGCCGAAATGTCGTCAAAGCAAGACATAAGGGTGCCTCCAACGCTTATCACGCTGTCGCCAATCATCATTCCACCTTTTTTAGCGTGGGATCCTGGGGCGAAGTCTTTTACCACAAAAGGCATTCTCACCATGAATAGCATGTTGGTGTCGCTAGGGTCAATTTTATCCAGTAAGTCAAACTTCATGTCGATGTCGACGAGTGAAATGGAGTCTCTACTGGTAATGGAAAGAGTAGAGTCGGGATTTATTAGTGTGTCATTATAGGTTACACGGCGTTTGACTGATATGATTTTGGGGCTGTCGAGCAACAGTTTATGCTGTGTTTTGACGATGTTGGTCATTTCTTCACCGTCGATACTATAAATAATATCGCCGTTTTGAAGGCCTTCTTCAAGTAGAAGCTCATGGTAGTTGTATCCCAACGTAGCATTTTGCATTGGCAGCTCGTCTTTGCCCCAATGTGCGAAGATGCAAGTGTAGATAAGTAGTGCTGAAAGGAAGTTGACAAGTACGCCACCGCTAATAATGCAGAGCCTTTGCCATGCTTTTTTGTAACGATATTCATAAGGCTGCGGTTCAGAAGGAAGATCGTCTTTCGATTTGGTTTCGTCAATCATGCCGGCAATGTCGCAATACCCTCCAAGAGGAATCCATCCAATTCCCCACAATGTGTTGTCTTGGTCTTCGGGCGCTAAATTCTCTTCTTTCCATTCCTCGGGTGTTTCAGCATTGAAGAAGAGGAAATGCCATTTTCCGCCAAATTTTTTTGCTTTGAGAATGGAGAATTTCCAGTTGAAGAAGAGGTAAAAACGGCGTACTCTGGTTTTGAATAAACGAGCGAAAAGGAAATGGCCGAATTCGTGGGATATTACCAACAGCGATAAGCTGAGGAGTAGGGCTAATATTTTCATCTATTTGAGGTGATTCTTTGGGTTATTTTTTTTTACACGGATTTTTAACGCAAAACATTATTGTTTATTGCATCTATTGCGTATTTCGGAGTCTATCGCAAAAAGATCATCAAGAGAGGGATTTCCGATAAAAGGAGCTTCGACGAGAGCTTTGGACACAAAGTCAGCTATGTCGAGGAAGCGTATTTTTCCGTCAATGAACTTTTGCACTGCTATCTCATTGGCAGCATTAAGTACACAAGGCATATTGCCGCCACGCTCAATGGCGTTGTAGGCGAGTGTGAGGCAACGGAAAGTGTCGGTGTCGGGAGGATAAAAGGTGAGTTCCGGGTGCTCCCAAAAACTAAACCTAGGCAGATAACTTTCTATACGAAATGGGTAGTTTAGCGCATATTGTATAGGTGTTTCCATTGTCGGTGTGCCTATTTGGGCCTTGATCGAGCCATCTTCAAATTGCACCATGGAATGAACTATGCTTTGAGGATGAACAAGCACTTGAATGTCTTTGGGTTCGACGTTGAACAACCACTTGGCTTCGATAACTTCGAGCCCTTTATTCATAAGGCTTGCAGAGTCAATAGTAACCTTGCGGCCCATGCTCCAATTGGGATGTTTAAGTACCTCTTCTAGAGTAACATTACCTATCTGGTCTCTTTTTTTGCCTCTAAGAGGGCCGCCAGAAGCTGTAAGGAGTATTTTGTCGATGCGGTTCTGACTTTCGCCTTGAAGAACTTGGAAAATAGCAGAATGTTCGGAGTCAACAGGCAATATCGCAACATTGTGACGCCTTGCTTCTTCAGTGACAATAGCGCCAGCCACCACCATCGTCTCTTTGTTGGCCAGAGCAATTGTTTTGTTGGCTTTAATGGCTCTCAAGGTTGGGCGTAGACCGGCAAATCCTACAATTGCAGCCATAACTAGGTCAACGCAATCCATTTCAACGGCATTGCAAATGGATTCTTCTCCTGCGAAAACTTTGATGTCGGTATTTTGGAGCGATTCACTGACAATATGGTATTTTGATTTGTCAGCTATGACAACCATGTTTGGTTTGAACTCCAATGCCTGTTCGATGAGGAGTTTGGCGTTGGACCCCGCAATCAGAACTTCGGCCTGGAAGAGGTCGGGGTGACGGCGTATGACGTTGAGAGTTTGGGCCCCTATAGAGCCGGTACAACCTAATATAGCTATATGTTTCAATGAGTTAAGTATTAATAGTTGAAATTATTAGTTTTTTTATCTCTGTCTTTTCGTTCCTCTACCTCTTGACGAAGAAGAGTGTCTGACTTTGAATGAGTGTATGGAGTTGGTTTTGCTTTAATGGTGTCATTGATCTTGGTAGTAGTGTGAAGTTTTGTGGGGTCTTTCTCTAGAAGAATATTTTGAATGTCGGTGAGCATATCTTCCTGAGCTTTCAGTTGAATCTCAAGGGAGTCGATTATACGAGCGTTTTCGTAAGTCTGACGTACCATGGATGGGTTGGAATAACCTGGAATTAGTTCGCGCAAAGGAGTGAACGCAAGCAGCAAAGCTGTTAAGAAAATAAGAACCAGAGATGTTATTCCCAGAAAAACGAAAACATTGGCACCCGACAATTGAAAAGAGATTTTTTCTTTGTAGGTATCAGTGTCAAGAACAACAAAGCGGTGCTTATGCTTCATGAGGTCGCTTATAACATGGCGACCATGCCAGAGCCTCATGAAGAAGCGTTTGAATGGTTGAATAAGATTTGTTATGGCCTGTTTTATTTTCAAGGGTCGTAACTTTTTTGTTGCTAAAAGCAAAAGGCGGTGCAATAGATGTCAGTCCTCCGCACCGCCTTTTCCTACACCTGTCTGCTAAAAGATGTCAGAACAGGGCAATATTTAATACTATAGGTATTTTAATCTGTTGTCGATTATCTTTACTCTGTTCTGAAGGACGTTTACAAGGTAGTTTATTGCTTGCATACCTGTGCTTTCGTAGCGTTGGCGGATGTTTGCGGCATTGTTGTTTTCGGCAACATTGTTGTTGTCGACACTAATTACATAAACTCCGCTAGCACCTTGTACAGGACCAATAATACCGGTGTCTTTCTTGGCAGCGATGGCACCTGTTGCTTTAGGTTCCATGCCGTTGCCGCCAAAGTAACCTCCAAAGGCCACACCATTGACACTGTCGACGGTGACGTTAAGGGCTGCGGCGATTGCCTCGATGTCGTTCTTACCCTTCATTGCCTCGCTGGCTTTGTCGCACAACTCCTTGCCAAGTTTTTCTATGCGAGCAAGATTGTCGAGACGGGTAACGTTGCGAGCTTGTTCGAGGGTGAGCTTGTTGGGAATATAGATGTCACGCAATCCAACGACGATATAGCTGTAGTCGGAGCGATAAATGGTGGCGCTGACGCTGCCATTTACGGTTTTTTCATCGAAAGCCCAGCGAACGGCGTCACGAGTGTCTGTAAATCCCGAGAGTGAGTCGCTCATAGAGATGAGCAGGTCATTGCGCATGTTGACATTCTGCGAAGCTGCGCCTTCAATCATAGATTGGCAGGTGGCATATTGGCTTGCAAACTGGTTGGCACGTTCCTGAATTTCTTTTTCGGTATCGTTACTTGGGGTGATCATTTTTTGTGCCAAGGCTAGGCGATATTTGAGAGTGGGGGTTGTTTTGCCGGTCACTTTCACAATATAGTGTCCTGCCTTGCCGGGGATTTCCTTTTCGAAGACCTCACCAACTGCATGGTGTACAATTTCATCGCCAAAGACGAGGGTGCCGTCTGGGCGCCAATCGAGGTCACCGCCCTTTGTGGTGTCGATAGAGAACTGGCGAACAGCCTCTTCGAAAGGCATACCAGCTTTGATGCTGGCCATAGCGCTATCGCAAAGATGGTCGGCGGCTTCAGGTGTGCGTTGGAGGTTGGGATTGTAGTTGTTGTTAGGTATGAAGATGACAGAGGCGCGAACACTATCGGGGCGCATCTCAGTCTTCAGTATTTTTCCCATAACATAGTATCCGTAAGCGTGACGACGAGTGTCGCTCTTGACAATGCTGGAAACAATCATAGGAGCAATTTCTTTGCCAGCATGGCTGCCGCGAATCACGGTGTCGAGAGGAGATGTGAAAAGGTCGCTGCTAACAAACATGGAGTCATAGCCACCATGAATGTTGACAAAGTCGACGAGGGTTCTTTCGTCCATAACGCGCATGGTATCCCACCATTCAGTGATTTCTTTCTGTATTTCGCTCATGTCGTTCTGTGAAGGCTGAGCGGTGAATACGGCGTAGGCGACCTCGCGACGCTCTTTGTTGTCCATGTGGAAGAAATCTCTGTTCAGCTCGCCTTTGTGAGCCTCGAAATAATTCTTGTAGTCGTCGTCAGACAGTTGAACGTCGTTAGTGTTGGTGTAACGCATTGTGGCTACACGTACGTCTGATGATTTGGCGGATATTTCAGCGATTTTGTTTGCAAGAGTATTGGGCATATACATACCTGTTTGCAGCATAACCAAATATTTGCTTTGTTGACGGTCTTTGCGCAACTGCTCTTGAACCTTGATCCACTGTGCTTTGTATTCCATTGTGTCGGGCATTTCATTAAGCTGGTTGACATAGTTGCTGATGCCGTTGCGATCATACTCGCCAGTTTGAGGATTGGTGAATTGCTGTTGCAGTCGGGGATGGATAAAACGGCCGATATACATATCGGTGATTTCGGCGTCGGAGACTTCAATAGCCAAAGCGCTCATTTCGTCACCAAGAAGACGCTCGGCAAGAAGTTGTTGCCATACATAATCTTTGAATGAGGCACTGCTGTTGCCGCGCATTTGGTACTCTTCCTCGAATTCCATCAGTCGAGTGTTGAAATAGTCGTAGGTGACCTCATCGCCGTTGATTTTGGCAAAGGCCTCTTGCTTACGGTTTTTGGTAAGGTCGCCAATAATGAAAGCCACGATAGCAATACCTACGATGAGTACTGCAATCCATGAATGTTTTCTGATACTTCCTATTATTCCCATATTATGTTTATTTATTAATTATTCTGTTTCTTATTTTTGTTATTGTATTTCAGTGTTTTGTAAGTGATAAAATAATATATATTTGTAGTATACATTATATGTTAGTATGTTCAAAACAAGTTTGCAAAAGTACAAAAAAAATCTGAATGACAAACTTTTGCAAAAAAAACTTTTTAGGGTTATTGTTTAATGTGTTAATAATCTGATATTTTGTATTGTCTATATTTAATTACGTTACATTTCGAAAACAAATGGAAGTAAGCATTCAACTCTATCAAATACTAATATTTTGTTGTTGGAGATATAACATATTACTCTTAGATTCATTCCTTGTCGTTTTTGTTGTTCAATCATGACTTGTCGACAGGCGCCACAGGGTAGGGCGGGGGAGAGTATTCCATTTTCGTTGCGAGCTACGATGGCTATGGTCTCCATTGGCATGCCTGGATATTGTGCTGAAGCTGAAAACAGAGCTGTGCGTTCAGCACATAGTCCGCTGGGATATGCGATGTTTTCTTGGTTACTGCCATGCACTATTGTGCCGTTGACCATTCTGATTGCTGCTCCCACATGAAAGTTGGAGTAGGGAGCGTAGGCACTTTGGGTCGCCTCTATGGCTTCTTTGATAAGATCTTGGTCTGAGACACTGAGTTGATCTGCGCTATATTCTTGATAGTGTATGGTTTGTGTTTTGTCCATTTTTTTTAATATTTTTGCATTTTTGTAAAAGTAACGCACTTCTCCGCAAAATATTGTAAATGGTTAAAATAGGGAAAATAGAGGTTGGAGAGTATCCACTGTTTTTGTCGCCTATGGACGACGTGACGGATCTTCCTTTTCGTCAGTTGTGCAAGCGGCATGGAGCTGATGTTCTCATAAGTGAGTTTATCGCTAGCGAAGCTTTGATAAGAGATGCGGAAAAGAGTATGCGAAAAATGCTTTATGACGATTTCGAGCGTCCAATAGGTATACAAGTTTTTGGTAACGATGAGGATTCTTTGTTGCGCTGTATTGATGTTGTCGCCGACGCAAATCCCGATTTCATAGACATCAATTGGGGCTGTCCTGTTCGCAAAGTTGCTGGTCGTGGTGCTGGAAGCGGTATGCTAAAGGATATACCTAAGCTGTTGAAGATTACTTCTGCTCTAGTCAAACGCTCACCTGTGCCAGTGACTGTTAAGACACGCTTGGGATATGATGATAGCGATAAGCCCATTGTTACTCTCGCTGAGCAATTGCAGGACATAGGCATTCAAGCTATAAGCATTCATGGTCGAACGAAAAGTCAGATGTATCGAGGCGAGGCAGATTGGACATTAATTGCTGAGACCAAAGCAAATAAGCGACTATGTATTCCTGTCTTTGGCAATGGGGATATTACCACACCCCAACAAGCCGTCGAGGCGCGTAAACGATATGGCGTTGATGGTGTTCTGATAGGACGTGCTACAATAGGCAACCCGTGGATTTTTGAGCAGACAAAACAGTTATTGCTTAACAATTCTTTTGTTGTGCCTACAGTGCAGGAAAGAGTCGAGGTTTGTCGTGAACATTTATTGGCTTCGGTAAAATTCAAAGGTGAACGACAGTCGATATTTGAAATGCGCAAGCACTATGGGGCTTATTTCCGTGGACTCTTTGATTTCAAACAGTTCCGAATACCGTTAGTATCTGTTACAACTCTCAACGAAGTTTTAATTATTTTAGACCGAATATCCGAACACTACACAGAGTAATTATTAGGTGTGATTTTCCCCCATTAAGAATTGTTTTCCTGTAAAATTAGATGTTTTAATAAAATTATTCAAGCATTTTTTATATTGAACATTAGCGAATTACATCTTTTATGTTGTGGTAGTTTGTGTATTTTAATATAATGGTGTATATTTGCAAAATTTAATAAAATTAACAAAACTTAGATACCTATGTCAGAACCCACACGATTGTTTGATCTTCTTGAATGGCGAAAGAATCTACAACCTGAACGCCCTGTTTTTAAGTATAAAGAGAATGGTGAATGGAAAGACCATTATATCGATGAATACATTGAGAAGGCTAATCTTATTAGCTATGCTTTGATGCACTTAAACGTTAAAAAAGGCGAAAACATAGGACTTATTTCAGCCGGGCGCCCTGAATGGAACTATATTGATTTTGGTGTTCAGCAAACAGGAGCTGTCTTATTACCAATATATCCTACAATCAGCGAAGAGGACTATCAGTATATTTTAAACGACGCCCAAGTGCGTCTGCTGGTTGTGGAGACTCCTGCGTTGTACAATAAAATCAGCAATATACGCCATAGCCTTCCATGTTTGGAAAACCTATGCACAATAACTCCTATGGAGGGTGTCAAGTCATTAGATGACATATATGAGATTGGCCGTCGTTACGTTGCTGAAAATCCTCAGGCGCCACAACAGTTGCAAGCTATCAAGGATGCTTTGACTATTGATGACGTATGTACAATGATATATACATCAGGTACCACAGGAGTCCCCAAGGGAGCCATGCTTACCCATCGTGGACTAATAATGAATGTACAGGAGATCAAGGAAAGCCCTGGAAAAACATGGACAAAGGCTCTTTCGTGGTTGCCGATGTGTCATATTTATGAGCGTATGATGGGCTATTTATATCAGTGGCTGTGTTTCACCATTGCTTATGCTGAAAGTATAGCTAAAGTGGGTGATAATTGCAAGGAAATAAGTCCAAACATGATGGCATGTGTGCCGCGTTTTATCGAGAAGGTCTACGATAAGATTTATCGAAAAGGTGAGAAAATGAGTGGTATGAGAAAGAAAATATTCGACTGGGCTATTGATTTGGCATTCGATTATGACCTTGACGAATCAAAACTTTGTTTGTGGTACAAAATGCAGAAGGCTATCGCAGACAAGTTAGTATATAAGGAAATCCGTGAAAGTATGGGTGGAGAGCTGTATATGCTTGTTAGTGGCGGAGCTACTATACAACCTCGACTAACCCGTTTCTTTTCTTGTGTTGGGCTAGATTTATATGAAGGCTATGGCTTAACAGAATGCTCTCCTCTTATAGCTGTTACCAATTCGAACAAAAAGGGGCGTAAGATAGGATCTGTCGGTTTCGCAATGAGGAAGATAGAGGTTCGTATAGCTTCTGACACCAACGAGATTCAATGTCGAGGAGGTAATGTAATGAAAGGCTACTACAATCAGCCTGAACTTACAGCCGAGGCTATTGACAGTGATGGCTGGTTCCACACTGGCGATACAGGTTATTTCGACCCTGACGGTTACCTTTTTATCACAGGTCGTACAAAGAGTATGTTCAAAACCTCTATGGGCAAATACATCAATCCTGAAGTAATTGAGGAAAAAATGAAACAGTCGCCATTCATACTTGATATGATGGTTGTGGGTGCTGACCAAAAATTTGCCGCTGCGGTCATTGCTCCGGATTTTGATATGCTAAAAGACTGGTGCAAGCGTCATGGTGTCAATGCTGCTGACAAGGATGAGATGATTTCAGACAAGACTGTAATAGCCCGCTATCAGAAGGTTGTGGATAAATACAACGCTGAATTGGGTGTCACTGAACAAGTGAAACGTTTTGTTTTAGTCGCCGACACATGGAGCGAGGCCAACAAGTTCCTCACCCCCACACAAAAACTTATCCGCCGAAACGTTACAGCTGCCTATAAAGACAAAATTGACGCCTTGTTCAAATAAAACTATTCAATAAATTTATGAGCAGGACGGTTGCCAATTCAACCGTCCTTTTTTATCACTCTAAGCTTTCCGCTTACAGCGTTCAATTCTTCATCTTGTTTCTCAACGAACACCTCTCCTCCCTCATAAACGAATCTGAAATTGATAACAGCACGTTGCAATATTCATTAAAAGCTCATTACATCGGCTTGATTTTCCTTGCTAACTTTGCGGCGAGGCCAGGACAATACTGTTTGATGTAGGCCATCAGCAGCTCGTAGCGACCTACGAGGACCTCGCGTTTTTTCTTGTATACTGCTTTGACAATTTTTTCAGCAGCCTGCTGAGGGGTAACGCCACCGGCTTGGCCTGCGTCCATTTTGCCATGTTGTTTGCCGTCTTTCTCAAGAGCATACTTGGAAATATTTGTCTGTACACGACCTGGGCAAACGATGGTGACGCGAATGTTTTGGTCGTAGGTCTCAGCCTGAACAGTCTCAAAAAAACCATACAGAGCATGCTTTGCCGAACTGTATGCACAACGCAACGGAAATCCGAAACGTCCGGCAATGCTGGTTGTTACCACCAATTGACCACCACCGCGCTCTATCATTCGCGGCAATATGTTTTTGGTCAGGATGACAGGTGCGTAATAGTCGATGTCCATCACTTTGCGAATGACGCGCATATCAGTCTCGACAGTGGTGCCGCGTTGGCTGATACCGGCATTATTGTATAGTATGTCAATACTACCGAACTGATTCCATGCTTGTTCAGCCAGAGCATCTAGCTGATTGCTTTGGGACAAGTCGAAGGGCAATGCAGCCGCATCGGGAGCCCCAAGTTCTATGCAATGAGCCACGACTTTTTCAAGCAAATCGGCCTCAAGTGCTGTCACGATTACTTTTGCGCCTTCTTGTGCAAATTGATATGCAGTGGCCTCGCCGATGCCCGACGAGGCTCCTGTAATCCATACTACTTTATTGTCAAATTTCTTCATTTGTTCCGAGTATTGACAGCTTTACTAGTAGACTAGTTTTCATCTACCAAATCCTTGAACCATTGAGCACGGTCGCTCCCTTCACCCGTGTTGAGAAGAATGGTGTCGCCACTATTTATCAAACCCTTATCCACAGCTTGGAAGAATCCTGCATAGCATACCATAGAGGCAGGCCCCATAAGGGTGCCGCGGGATAGTCTCATCTCTTTGCCATATTGAGGCAGTTCCGCTTCTGCTACACGTATGAATGTTCCATTAGACTTGTGTACCAGTGGGGCGACGAGCGGATAATTACCCGGATTTGCCGCGGTAAGAATGCCTATTTTGGTCTTTATGTTCTTCTTGGCTTCGTAGTCTTTTTCCCATCCTGATGGGAATCCAGCAGATGTTGCCTTCTCCCAAGCAGAAACCATTGGGTCGCATTCGTCTTGTTGTACAAGCAGCATGCGAGGCAGTAAGGCGTTGGCATCAATCATGCCAGTGCGTTTCAAGTCGCGAAACCCTTTTTCGAAAGCCAGGGGAGAGGTGCCTCCAGCCACAGCCTGCATATATACTGTTGGCAGCTGACCTATTTGGCGAAGGCATTCGTAGGCTAGCAGACGTTTCGACTCGATACGCAGTGGGTCGGTATTACCTCCGCTGATAAGTACATGCTTTTCTTTATGATAGATGGCGGCCTCTGCTTTTGCGTCACCATATCCGCCCTTGGATATTATTACTGGTTGTCCAACTTTGCGTATGGCCGCAACTGTAGCGGGGTCTATGCAGTTGGGCGCGAATTCGGTGAAACGTATGCCGGCCTTGGCACAGTATGTTGCGAAAGCAACGCCGGCATTGCCAGTCGACGCCAGGCAGTATTCCTTTATGCCATTCTCTTTAAGCACAGAGGCTGCTAGAGCGGCGCTGATATCTTTGAACGATCCGCTACCGTCATTTTGGTCGTTGCGGTATACAAATACCTTGCAATCTATTCCTTTGCTTTTTGCATAGGCTTCGAGGTTGCCCCATCGTTCCATGGGTATAAGCCCCTCGCCATAACTGACTATGTTCTCGCGTTTAACAATTGGCAGCAAATCGAAATAATAGTCTTGGTATGAGTTGTTTGCAGGATTGCTGAAATGGAACGGTGTGTTGTCGGTATATTCAACCTCGGCGTAGCCGCTGCCGCATTCACATTGTTGATCTTGTTTAAACCAAGTGGCAAAGTCTGATATGACTTTGCCACATTTTTTACATCTAAGTTGATACTTCATTTTATTTATGCTTAATAATATGCATATCAGGCATAGGCTTGTTGTATACGCCTTCGTCAAGACGCTTTTTCACCTCACGGAACACTTCGATTGTGCGGTTGGCGTGCTCCATGGTGTGGACAGCAGTGGGTATTATGCGCAGCATAATCTGACCTTTAGGCACAACGGGATATACTACAATTGAGCAGAAGATTCCGTAGTTTTCGCGCAGGTCGACAACGACATTGGTACCTTGGTTGACATCGCCAGGGAAGAATACGGGTGTAATTGGAGACTCGGTGACGCCAGTGTTAAGGCCTTCGGCTTGGAGCGATTTCTGTAGGTAGTTGGAGAGCTCCCATAGTTTTTCGCGGTATTCGGGATGCTGGTTGATAATCTCCAGACGACGTTTGACACCCCATACGATAGGCATAGGCAAGCTCTTGGCATAAATTTGCGAACGCATATTGAAACGTAGATAGGTGATGATGTCCTCATCATTGCAGCCAATGAAACCACCAATGATTGCCATAGTTTTGGCAAAAGCGCAGAAATAGAGGTCGATATCGTCAGCACAGTTGAAATGGGTATGTGTACCACGACCTTCAGGGCCCATAACACCCATGCCATGGGCGTCGTCTATAAGAATACGGAAGTTGAATTCCTTCTTAAGGGCTACGATTTTGTCCAATGCTCCGAGGTCACCTTCCATACCATAAACGCCTTCAGTGGCTACAAGAATGCCGCCGCCCTGTTTCTCGGCCAATGCTGTGGCCTGGGTTAATTGTTTGCGCAGGCTTTCGATGTCGTTATGCTGGTATTTGAAACGTTTGGCACCTGTCACGCGGAAGCCATCAATGAGGCAAGCGTGAGCTTCACTGTCGTACACGATGACATCGCGAAGACTCACGATGGTGTCCAAGATACTTATTTGGCCTTGGTAGCCAAAATTAAGCAGATAGCCATATTTTTTGTGAGTGTATTCGCAAAGCATAGCCTCTACCTCTTCGTGCAGGGCGGTGTGGCCACTCATCATACGTGCACCCATAGGGTAGGCAAGTCCCCAACGGCGAGCGCCTTCCTCATCAGCGGCACGAACCTCAGGATTGTTGGCCAAGCCAAGATAATTGTTGAGACTCCAGTTCAACACTTTTTTTCCGTTGAATGTCATTTCTGGTCCCAGCTCTCCTTCGAGTTTGGGGAAATAAAAATAACCGTCGGCAAGTTTGCGATATTGTCCTAAAGGACCGCCTGTCGACTCTTTAATGCGTTCAAATATATCTTTCATATTGTTAAAATTATTTTCTATTATTTATTGTTAGATTTTTATAAATCAACATATAAACATATTATTACTAGATAATAATATACCTATTTAATCCGATACAAAAATACATTTTTTTTCTTAATCAGTAGAAATAAAAATAGTATCTTTACTTTTGTCATTTCTCCATTAAAATAAAAAATAGTATTTTTGTTATTCATTTTTATGTGCCAAATTAATGCTATTTAATGATTTAAACTGAATTATAATATGCCTCAACTTTCTGAAGAACAAAAATCTTTTGCTTGGTTGTCTAATATACTTGATGTTTTGCGACGACAATGTCCTTGGGATAGTGTTCAAACTATAGACACATTACGGTATCTTACCATTGAGGAGGTTTACGAGCTTTCTGAAGCTATCACGAAAAAAAATTATGACGACATACGCAAGGAGTTAGGTGATCTTGTCATGCATCTTCTATTTTATGCCAAAATTGCTGATGACGAAGGCCGTTTTTCGCTTGCTGATGTTTTTGATGGTATATGCAACAAATTGATTTCAAGGCATCCTCATATTTCTCTTCCAGATAAAGATGGTGAGTATGAGCCTGCGCGTCAGAGTGAGACTCCAAGATGGGAGCAGGTGAAAATGAAAGAGGGACGTCGCTCGGTTATGGAAGGGGTTCCGGAAACGCTGCCGCCTCTTGTCAAATCAATTCGCATACAGGAGAAAGCGGCAGGTATGGGTTTTGAATTTCCTGACGCAGAGGCAGCGAAGAAAAAGGTAGATGAAGAATATTCCGAATTTATTGACGCTCTGACAGAATTGAAAACCGTAGGTGATGAGTCTTCAAAAATGCACGCTAACGAAGAATTAGGAGACCTATTGTTCGCTCTTGTCAAATGGGCTCGTTTTGAGGGTTTAAACGCTGACGATGCTCTCACATTTACAAACCAAAAATTTCAAAGCCGTTTTAAATATATTGAGCAAAAGGCTTGTGAAGAAAACAGATCCGTATCCGATTTTTCAATTGATGAAATGCAACATTTTTGGAATGAGGCAAAAAGAAACGGAAAATAAGGCTTAGACGGCTACTTGGTAGCGTATATCTTCATCTCACATTTTTTGCAGTCGAATTCTAGACGAAATCGTTTGCCGTTATTGACTAGTGTCAAGTTGCTTTGGTATTCCGGAGAGATGATATTGTTGCATTTATGTCTCAGACATTGTTTTAACTCGTAACGTAGACAGTATTTGCATGTCATTAGAGGTATGGTTCCATTCTTTATACTTGTGCTGTCGGTGTCTGGTCCTGATTCTATGGATTTTACCTTATGGCGTTTGTAAAAAAGTCTCGATTTGGCATTGGTAACATTTGCTCTGCCGTCAATGTCTGACTCATAGTATGAGATGTCGTTTGGACTTATCTTTCCGGACTTAGGATGATGGAATTTTATTCTCTTTTCAGCAAGAGTATCCAATACTTTGCGTCGCAATTCGTTTAATTGCGATGATGGAATGAAGTATGTGATGCTTGTGTTTATTTTTATATTGCTGATTTTAAAGCTTGTACCACCTGATTTAGATAGTTGCTTTCGGATGTTGTCCAATGCTTTTTCTGCATTGTTGGCTTTATCCTTTGCAATTTCTATGCTTTCAGAGGCAACGATACCATCCTCATCTTCAGCTACTAATTCAAATCCATTGTCGCTTTCGTTGAGAGAAAAAAATACATCTATGAGTCTCTCAGCGCTATCTCCTTGAAGCTTTTTTTCGAAACTATAGTCATTGTTGCGCCAAATAGTTGTGCCGTTTGTTATGGTAAGACTCTTGTTTGCAGTAATTTCAATCGTGTGGAATTCGCCAATATTTTTTTTCTCCCTGACATGATTGACAAGAAAACCGACGGTTTCTTTTTTTTCATCGAAATATAGCATACCATCTCCGGCAACAATACTTTCTTTTGTACGGATTGTAATCTTGTTGCCTTTGCTGGATACTATGGTTCCAATGTTTTTGCCCACAGACTTTTGTGTGGCCAATGATGCCATAGGGTGTCTATCAATAAGAAAATAGTCGGTAAAAGTCCTATTGAATGTTTTTGTTGGGTCTGGTATGAAGTGAAATATTGTTTTGCCTGACGATGAAGACTGTAGACCTTCACGGCGATTAATAATGTTATCCAGTAATTTTCGGTAGTATGCTGTGTTGTTTTTAACGTATGATAAGTCTTTCAGACGCCCCTCTATTTTGAAAGATGTAATTCCGGCATCTATCATGTTCTCAATATGTTGAGCTGCAGAATAATCCTTTAAAGAGAGTAGATGCTCGTTTTTGCGTAGTAGTTTACCATCATCGTTTATCAAGTCATATGATGAGCGGCAAGGCTGTGTACAACTACCTCTATTCCCTGAACGATCTCCATCAGACAGATAAAGGCTCATGTAGCATTGTCCGCTATAGCATACACAAAGAGCACCCTGCACAAAGGCTTCAAGGTCGATAGTTGTTGATTTGCGAATTTCCTCCATCTGTTTCAGTGAAGTCTCACGTGCTAGTATTATTCTTTTGAAACCTGTTTGCTCCAAGAACTTTATCCGTTTTACGTCAATATTGTGAGTTTGTGTGGATGCATGCAACTCGATGGGAGGCAGGTTTAATTCCAATAATCCTAAGTCTTGTATTATTGCAGCGTCGACGCCAACCTCATAGAGTTGCCAAAGCATTTTTTCGGCTTGTTCTATTTCGTTGTCGAAAAGGAGAGTGTTTACTGTAGCAAATAATTTGGAACCATATAGATGGGCGTATTTTACCAAAGATTCTATCTCCTCGATGCTGTTGCTGGCATTGACACGGGCACCAAATGCGGGAGCGCCAATATATAGAGCGTCAGCGCCATGGTTAATGGCAGCTTTTCCTTGTTCAAAATTTTTGGCTGGCGAAAGAAGTTCTATTTTTGTTCCCATGTTATTGATAACGACATTGAATTTATATTATTGTTGAAGGCTATAGTGCATATTCTAAGATAAAAAAAACTTATTTGCGGCTTATATGTCAATGCCAGGAATTAACAATAAGTGGGTTATACTCGGTAATACAATTATTTTATTTATATTTGTTTTCTGATAGTAATCCAAAATAATTATTTATAGTTTTGATATAGTGCTGTTTGTATGAAGACAAAGATCATCATTAATCCTACCAATCGTGCATTTAGCTCGTTAGACAAGATGTTGTCGGGCTCAGCATTTAGCGACGCGCGTTTTTTTATCATTTGTGACGAAAACACATATAACTATTGTCTTCCGATTTTGATTTCTCACACTTCGCGACTACAGGAGTCTGAGTTTCTTGAGGTTCCCGTTGGCGAAGAGGCTAAGAGCATAGAGGTTGCCACGCAACTATGGAAAACTTTAATCGACAGTAATGCCGACCGCAACAGCGTAATTGTCGCCCTTGGAGGAGGATGCGTGAGTGATCTTGCTGGATTTGTGGCCTCGACATATAAAAGAGGAATCCGATATATCAATATACCCACCTCGCTGATTGGTATGGTGGATGCGTCTATTGGAGGTAAAACAGCTGTAAATGTTGACAATGTCAAAAATCAGATTGGCACTATACATCAACCCTCAGCGGTTATAATTTATCCAGACTTCCTTGACACATTGTCGGATAGTGATGTTGTTTCAGGGTATTTTGAAATTGTTAAAACATTGTTATTATGCAGCAAAAACACCTTTAAGAGTATTATTGATAATAATGCTGAAGGTATCGATATTGAGGATGTAAAAAAAATCATCCCCATTTGTGTTGATTTTAAGAAAAGTGTTGTTGATAATGATCCTACCGAGCATTCTATCCGTAAAATATTGAATTTGGGTCACACTTTTGGTCATGCTATCGAAAGTTTTTTTATTGACAAAAGGAATCCAATTCCTCATGGACTCGCTGTGGGATATGGATTAATGTGCGAGTTGTATCTGTCGGTTAAAAAGCTTGGATTGAAGGAAAGTGTTTTAAAAGACTATTGTGGCTTAATGAGTCATTTTTCAGATTTCCCGAAGTTTACTTTGCTAGATACAGAGCAGATTCTCAGCTATATGAGGAATGACAAAAAAAATGTTGGTGGGTCTATCCTGTGTGTTATGCTTCAAGATGTTGGTGAGCCTGTAATTGATGTTGCTATCGATGAGTTAGAGGTGCGTGACGCATTGTTAGCTGTTTCCAAACTTTAGCTGAGGGGCTTTATTCCTCTCACAATAGCGACGATAAGGGCAGTCGTAAGGTTTGCTGCAATGCTCTCCAGGTTTTATGTCTGGTTCAAATCCTTGAATGACATCTTTCATCCTTTCAACTTGTTCTGCAATTTGGTTTTCGGCGTCTTGAGCCTCTTTCAGTTTGTCTTCATAGATTGGACTGTCATTTCCATCATTGTACACCAAAGAAAACGATACTAAGTTTTTAACGCAATGTCGTATTACATATTGTTGAAGATTAAGGTCGTTTAAGAAAACATCTTTGACGGATAACGAGTTTTTAATCTCATAAACGGAAACCTCTCCATTGGAAGATTTGTGTACTACGTCGGCAAGTACCAGTACTTCGTTGAACACAAATCCAGCTTCATAAAGATTTATTTCACCCTCTTGGTTTAGTATTTGTAAGGTCAGCTCAGGGTATTTGTTTATTTGTCGCCCCAATTGCTTACTAATATCTATGGCGTTTGGGAATAGCGATTTGATTTTAGCTTCAAAATTGCGACCTTCCCGGAATTTTTTTATTGTCTCGGGTGGGAAGTAGGCTAAATTTGGTTGGTATACATCCAAGTACAATGCTTTTTCGCATTTCAATCCTAGAATGAATTTGCTCTTTGTAAGTCTGTAAAGCATCTACTCTGTGGTTATAGTTCGACAAGCAGTTGTGTTGTTGTTCTCGCTCGTTGTTGTAACAGAATATTACGTCCTCCTACTATGCTATCTATAATAGTTTGGTTATAGTATCGTATTGTTATTAGTTGCAGGTTGGAATTGTACACAAGCCGGAAGTCTTTCTCAAGTTTTTCTCGCAGTTTTTTTAGAAGTATCTCGTTGTGATCGATACATAAAGAGAAGCTAAGCGCTGAGTTTTGCATCATATTGACACGAATGTTCAATTCTGCCAATACTGCGAAGATAGTGTGTAGGTTATCCTCAGCAATAAAAGAGAAGTCTTTGGGTTGTATTGAGATGAGTGTCTGGTTGTTTTTGAAGATGTAGAGTGGTGTGAGAGGCTCAATACTGTCGAAAGGTCCGATTATTGAACCTTCTGCGGATGGATCTACAAATGATTTGATATTCAGTTTTATTCCCTTGTTTTGAATTGGTTTTACGGTTTTTGGGTGTATTACTGATGCACCATAATAGGCTAGTTCAATAGCTTCGTTGAAAGGTATTTTATTGATTTTAACTGTTTCTTTGAAAAATTTTGGGTCGGCATTTAGAAAACCGGGTACATCTTTCCATATTGTCATGCTTTCAGCATTCAGACAATAGGACAGTATCGATGCGGAATAGTCGCTACCCTCACGTCCAAGGGTTGTGGTTGCCCCAGTTTCGGTACCAGCAATAAAGCCTTGGGTTATGACCATAGATTTAGGATCTTGCAGCAAGGGTCTTAAGGTCTTATTGACCAGAGTGCATGTAGTGTTGAAATCGACAATTCCTTCGCGGTAGTTGTTGTCGGTACGGATTACTTGACGTACGTCAATCCATGTGTTTCTGATGCCAAGGCTGTTTAAGTAGCCAGAGACAAGAGTGGTGGAAATAAGTTCTCCGAATGACACAACGCGATCGTAGTCATAGTTATATTCTGTCGGTTTGGAGAATGAAGTTTCCTTCAAATTGTCGAAAAGATTATCAAGTTTGACAAATGTGTCGTTTGGGGCATCGTCAAAAAGCTCTTTTGCGATAGTAAGATGGTAGTCATAGCATTGCTGAAGCAACTCATAGTGTTCTGTCTCGTTGTTAGGAATGCCTGGAATTATTTTTTCAAGAAGATTGGTGGTTTTACCCATTGCCGATATCACGACGACTAGAGGTCTATCTTGATATTGTGAAACAATATTGGCCATGTTTTTTATGGCCGAGACGCTATTTACGGAGGCACCTCCGAATTTGAATACTCTCATTTATATTTCGATATATTGATGTGAAAGTGAGCGGCGAGAACTTATAGATAGGGTGATATTATTGTGTGCAGTAAGTATTATACAAGCTGTCTTTCCATATCTCTACGAGTATCTTTAGCTTTGATAGTTTCTCGTTTGTCAAAGAATTTTTTGCCTCGAGCTAGGCTTATATCCAGTTTCGCATATCCTTGAGGATTGACATATAGTAGTGTTGGCACAATAGTGTAGCCTCGTTCTTTTATTTTGTTTTGTAGTTTCCGGAGTTCTTTCCGGTTTAAAAGCAATTTGCGATCACGTTTCGCGGGGTGATTCAACCAACTTCCAAAACGGTATTCGCTTATGTGCATCTGTTTTACAAACAATTCGTTTCCAATAAAAGCACAATATGCGTCGGTAAGATTGGCTCGTCCCTCACGGATACTCTTTATCTCCGTTCCTGTCAACACAATGCCGGCAGTGAAAGAGTCTATTAAAAAATATTGGTACTCAGCTTTCTTATTCTTTATCTCGATGATGTTTTTTGCTTCCATAATGATATATTACGTCAAATAGTCCGAAATGTTGTGTACCTCACCTATTTATTTTTAACCCAAATAGGTCATGACCTATTTGGGTTAAATGGTCTGTCTAATTATCGATTTGGTTTCTGTTTTGCTATGGTACAAATGAAAAAGGTCTCCTTTTAAGAGGAAACCTTTCCCTTTGAACAACATTAAATACTTCTGAGTTATTAATGTGAAAGTGATTGTTCAACTCTATTTGTTGCGTTGTTGACTCAGAAACAACTCCGCTTATTATCAATTAATCTGCCTCGTAAATTAGGAGTTCTCCTTCAGCATACATGAACAGCATGGGGTCTTTGTCGCGTTTTTTGAAAATCCAGCATCCGCCGTTTTCTCTGTCAATCTCGGTTTTGATGTATTTGGAACTGATTTTTTGTTCGGCAAGTAATTTGTCGTTTCTGTCGAAGACTTGCATGTAAGTGTTGCCGTCTACATCGTTGACGATAGCATACATAAGGTCGCCGCTGATTGCATAGCTTACCATGTCTACGTTATATGTGTCGTGTATGTATTTGTGGACCACTACAACGTCGGTAACATGATAGTCGTACCAATAAGAGTTGCAGTATAGCCAGAATCCGGGCCAGAAGATGGGGCGGGGAGGTACGGGGTGCCAGAATATTGGGTGCATATGAATCATGCAGTGGTGATAGGGGTGGTAGAAATAGGGTGCGGGGTGCATGGGGCGATGTGATGGAGGCATGGGGCCTGGGCGTCCTGGGCGAGCATAGCTATGGCCTGGATGGTTTTGAGGATTGACGTTAGGGCGGCTATCGCCGCGAGTTCCGGTACCCCTAGGACCTCCGTTGTCTGGTTTTGTGTTGGCGCTAGGGCGACCATTGGGATTTGTGGATGAACCAGGGCGACCATAGTTGTCTCTTGAACCTCTGGGGGCTGTACTGGATGGAGATCCTACTCGTGAGCGCGAAGAGGATGATCGATTGTCAGTAATTCTGCTATTCCCTGTGGCTTCGCCGCGACCTCTATCACTACTACCATAGGTAGTATTGCCTCTACGGCTTGAAGATGACGCATTGCTGCGGCTTGAGGGACTGGAGTAGCTGCTGCGGCTTGATGGTGATGAGTTGCTACGGCTTGAGGGGCTAGAGTAGCTGCTACGGCTTGATGGTGATGAGCTGCTACGGCTAGAGGAACCAGAGTAGCTGCTGCGGCTAGAGGAAGAACTGCTATGGCTTGAGCCAGAAGAGAAACTTCCGCCGCGCGAACCAGATGATGATGAGTGGCTTCCACCGCCGCGGCTTCCACCACCTCTGCCTTGCGCCAGTACAGGAGTTGTCCCTAATAGGGCAAGAACTGCGAATATTGTTATCAATTTGCTGGTTTTCATAATATATCCTTTCTTTTGGAGGTTTCTATTGTTTTTTTCACAATGCAAAAGTATACACAGATTTCAAAGTAAAACCCTATAGAGCTGCATATTTTTCCGTATTTTTCCGTATTTTCCCTAAAAATATTTTTCTTAATCGTTGTTTCAATAATATCTAATTGTTAATTATTGATTTAAAAAAAAGACTGGATGAATAATTCTCCCAGTCTTTTTTTGATTTTTATTCTTCGTCATCATTATTTTTTTCTTCTATTGGTCCTTCAGTGACCATTGTTCGGTTGAAAACTCCTAGGTTCCGTAAGGATATATAGTAATATAATACGAAAAGGATGGTGAGCATTATGTCACCCAAGGGTAAACTTTCGCGTCCTAGAAATAGTACTCTTATAAGCAAGATAAGCATTTGCGCCAACGTATACATGTGGAATCCGCTTTTTCGAAGATTCCACATAAGAATGGCTCCGCAAAGTGACATGGCGTATAGTAGTGCGCTGCACAGAAAAAACGAACGAGGAGTTTCGAGCATTTGCTCGATAGCCACAGTATAGGTGGCCATTTGTTCTGATAATTTTATTGCGCCAGACTCATAGGCACTCTTCATTGCAGGCTGAGCAATGCCAGTTATAGTGTGATTTATGAAGTAGAAGCCTGAGCCGATCATGCTTAGTACCAAAACTATACGCAATGTTCTTCGGCGTGCTTCGAACATTTTCTGTTCTATCGACCCGTCGTTATTCATTTGTTGATGATGTAGGAAATATCCCTAATTAGTTAGATTGTATTATATATATGGGTGGCATACTCCTCAGTGTAGGAGTTTTGTTCAGATGACGTTGTGGTTTTTGAGCTCTTCGGCCATCTGGCATTGAAGTTTCTGTGCCTCTTGGGCGGCGCGTTCGGCAAAGTCTTTTTCGCCAGAGGCGTATATGATGCCTCGAGACGAGTTGACCAAAAGACCGCATTCCGACGTTATTCCATATCGGCATACCTCGGTAAGGCTTCCTCCTTGAGCACCAACGCCAGGGACCAAAAGGAAACTGTTGGGTACAATAGCGCGTACTGTCGTCAACATGTCGGCCTTGGTGGCTCCTACAACATACATCATGTTTTCGTCGTTGCCCCATTTGCGAGATGATTCCAATACTTTTTCAAACAGATGTTTGCCTTCGTTCTTGTCTTCCATAAACTGAAAATCGAAAGCGCCTTTGTTGGAGGTAAGAGCCAATAGTATAACCCATTTACCATCGTATACTGTGAAAGGAGTCACAGAGTCTTCGCCCATATAGGGTGCCACGGTTAAAGAGTCGAAATTGAAATCTCCATTAGGGTCAAGAAAAGCTTTGGCATATTGTTGTGAGGTGTTGCCAATGTCACCGCGTTTGGCGTCGGCGATAGTGAACACCTTGTCGTTAAGGCTATGAAGATAGTCCATTGTCATCTTCAATTGCTCCAGTCCTTTGATTCCTCCTGCCTCATAGAATGCCAGGTTGGGTTTGTAGGCTACGGCATAGGGAAGTGTGGCGTCAATAATAGCTTTGTTGAAATTGAATATGGCGTTTTTATCGCCGCGCATATGTTGCGGTATCTTGTTGATGTCGCTGTCAAGGCCGACACAAAGGAATGATTTTTTTGTGCGTATGGTTTTAATAAGTTCTTGGCGTGTCATATTGTTAAGAGAAAAACGATTTTTTTAATATATGGTTGTTTTTTTCAAGTGTTGCTATAATGTTACTCTTTTGTGAGTTGGTGGAATATTTGTTCTAAATTGGAGTGTCCTTGCGATTTCAAATTCTCAATACTGCCGTCGGCGACAATTTTGCCGTGGTTTATAATGACGGCTCTGCCGCACATAGCCTCCACTTCTTGCATGATATGTGTTGAAAGCAATACAATTTTGTTTTTGCCCGCATTGCGTATCACTTTGCGTATTTCGTCGAGCTGGTTGGGGTCGAGTCCTGTTGTTGGCTCGTCGAGGATAAGCACTTTGGGGTCATGTATCATTGCTTGTGCTAGCCCTACACGCTGACGGTAGCCTTTAGAGAGTGCTCCTATTTTTTTGCCCAGCTCTGGTTGCAACCCGGTGAGTTCAATCATTTCATCCACACGTTTTTTGCTGTCGCTGAGCTTGTATATGTCGGCAGTGAAACGCAGGAACTCGGGAATATACATGTCGGTATAAAGAGGGTTCTGCTCTGGCAGGTAGCCGATGTTGCGACATACTTCGCGAGGTTCGTCGTAAATGCTATGTCCGTACACTGTTACTTCGCCTTCCGAAGGAGGTATGAAGCAGGTTATTATTTTCATCAATGTGGATTTGCCTGCGCCATTGGGTCCCAGCAAACCTACTATTTCACCTGGTTGAACGGAGAAACTAACTTCGTCTAATGCTCGTTGAGTGCCGTATATTTTTGTTATATTTTTAACTTCTAACACTGTATCGATCTTTTTGTTGGGGGTTCAAACAAGGCCTTGTTTATTGCTCTTGAAGTTCGCGGGCCTCTTGCAGACTAATGCGTTTGCCGTTGTAAAAAGCGATAACAAAAGCATCTTTAAACCCTTTTTTGCGTAGTTCGTTTTGGAGATTCTTTGCTTTTGACACTGTGCTTTCGTTGCCCATAGTGTAGCGATACACATTGCCTTGCTTGTATTGGTCGTATCCTGTCAGACCTTTGAATTCCTTAGAGCCAGCTTTAAGCTCTTTTTCGCTGGAGAGGAATTGTACTCGGTATGTAACACCAGCAACTTCTTTGTCATCTTGTTTGACAGTAACTTGTACGTCGTCTTGTTGCTGGAGATATGGTTCTATCGATGGGGGTACATTTTTTTCAGGGAAAGGGTTGTTGTCTTGAGGTCTTTTGACTTCGGCTTTTGGGGCCTCTTCGCCTTGTGATTGAAGAATGGCGGCTTCCAAAGCTCCGTCTTGACGTATTTGCTCGTCGAGAGTGCTGTCGGCAACAGCGTCGCCTTGAGGTATGGGTTTCTTGGTTTTGTTTTTGCCATAGCCGGGCAAGTCAATCTCCATCTTTTTAGGCTTTGCCACCGACTCTTCATGCGATTTGTAGTTGGCGAAAGCGTTGAGAAGGCAAACGGCTATGGTTGCTTGGCCTTCATCCGACATCATGTATGCCTCCTCGGCGGGGTTGCTAATAAAGCCTACTTCAGTAAGTACAGACGGCATCGCCGTTTTGTAGATGACAAAGAATTCGGCCTGTTTGACACCGCGGTTGGTGGTTTTGATGGCATTTTTATATTGGTCTTGAACGTATTGGGCAAAGTTGAGACTTTTGTCGATATAGGCGTTTTGGTACATAGCAAACATGACGTAGCTTTCGGGCGAATTGGGGTCGAAGCCTTTGTAATCGCTATTGTCTTTGTATCCCTCTTCGAGCAGAATGTCGGCATTTTCTTTTTTTGCCACTTCCATATTGGCGCGGCTACGCGAAAGGCCCATAACGTAGGTTTCCATACCTACGGGTACCGAGGTGGGATGTGAGTTGATGTGGATAGACACAAATAAGTCGGCTTTGGCACGATTGGCGATATTGGCGCGCTCGGCCAAAGTTACATCGACATCGGTGGTGCGGGTGTAAATGACCTTAACATCTGGATAGTTGTCTTCTACGAGTTTGCCAAATTTTTTGGCTATGGACAAGGTGAGTTCTTTTTCCTTGCTATGTTTGCCTAAGGCACCAGGTTTGTCTCCTCCGTGACCAGGGTCAATAACTAGGGTTTTTACTTTTCCGGGCTCTCTTTTTTGAGAATAAGCAAAGCCAGTTGCTACGGCAAGGGCTAGGAACAATACAACTAAACGTTTCATTTATAGTGAAATATTTTTTGTTTTTATGGGTTTCTCAAATTGTCTTATCTTTGCAATTTGAAAATGCAAAGATACTAACTTTTTAGATATTGAGTATCAGAAAATCATATTATTTTCTGCTTTTTTTGTCGATGAGTTTTTTCATGCTCGTTGTCAATGGTTCTCTTTGTGCTCAGGATACTATACATAGAGCCATGTATCAACCTGATTCTATGATGTTACGCCGACCATCTTTCATGGTTGACAGTACGACAAGGCCTCGTATTATCGACTCTTTGACGGTCAAGAGAAAGGCTGAGAGTGACATGCTGTCAATATCCAAAGACGCTATCAAGGAGATAGTAACATATCGCGCTGTCGACTCGGTGGCTATAGAGTTGGATTCCAAAAAAGCTTTTCTTTTCCGCGAAGGCGAGATTGTTTTTCAAGATATGAACCTTAAAGCTGACGCTGTGGAAATAGATTTTGAGCATCAGATACTTCATGCTTCGGGAGTGTCCGACAGCAATGGCTCTTATTTGGGGCGTCCTCTTTTTGTTCAGGGCACTTCGGAATACAATGCAGACACAATAACCTATAACTACAAGACGGAAAAGGGTATAATACATGGTGTTATAACCCAAGAAGGTGATGGATATCTTCATGGTGACAAAATCAAGAAGGTTAATGACTCTATTATGTACCTAAGCAGTGGACAGTATACCACATGCAACTATGCCCATCCTCATTTTGCCATCAATTTTTCAAAATCAAAGCTCATCACTAACGAGAAGATTTTCACAGGACCAGCCTATGTCTCTATCGAAGATGTTCCCACGCCACTGGCATTGCCTTTCGCTTTTTTCCCGTTGGCTCACGACCGTGCTTCGGGAATACTACTTCCCTCTTATGGGTGGATGAATGGTCGAGGCTATTATCTTAAGGATGGAGGCTACTATTTTGCCATAAACGACTATCTCGATCTTGCTCTTATAGGTGAGGTGTATACCAACTTGAGTTGGGCTGCAGAAGCTAAGTCGAACTATTATCGCCGCTATCGCTATAAAGGCAATTTTGATATCCGATATGGTATTACAAAGACAGGTATACGTGGCGACACCAACACTTTTCGCCAGTATGGTGATTTTAAAGTAACTTGGCGTCATGACCAAGATGCCAAAGCTAATCCCAACAGCCGTTTCTCAGCCAACGTCAATCTCATAAGCAGAAACTATAATCGTAACACAACCAACCAAAACGATTATTTTAACAGCACCACTACGTCGAGTGTAAGCTATACTGCCTCGCTAGGTTCGTGGTTCAACCTTGCTCTTTCGGCACGAGAATCGTATAATGTCCAGACGGGGCTGATGAATATACAGTTACCTTCGCTTTCATTGAGCAGCACAACATTCTATCCGTTGCGCCGAAAGACTCCTTCGGGCGCCTATCGATGGTATGAGAACATCTCTCTCTCGTATGTTCTTCAAGGTGCTAACAATCTTGACGCCCAGGATTCTAATATTTTGAAAAAGACAATATTCAACGATATGCAGTATGGCATAAGCCACCGTATTCCGCTTCAAAGTACAGTCAAAGTGTTGAAATTTTTCAACTGGACCAACTCTGTTGCATACAATGAACGTTGGCATTGGTCGACTATAAACAAGGACATTGACTCGACAGGAAGGTTGGTGATTGACACCTTGCGTGGCTTCAAGGCCAACCGCGATATTTCGTTCAGCTCTTCGCTCTCTACCCGTGTTTACGGTATGTTCAATTTCCGTTATGGTCCGCTCAAGGCGCTGAGGCATGTTGTTAATCCTAGTGTGTCGTTCAATTTCCGTCCCGATTTTGGCAGCGAGCGTTTAGGCTATTGGAGATCGTATACCGACACTACAGGCTATGTGCACCGTTATTCTATCTTTGAGCAAAGTCTTTACGGCGGTCCTCCCGACGGTAAATCTGGGCAACTGGGTTTTTCGATAGGCAACAATTTGGAAGCCAAGATAAAACCATGGCGCGACACAACCGAGGAATTGAAGAAAGTCGTTCTCATCGAAAACCTGACACTTTCGATGAACTATGACTTGGCTCGTGACTCGCTAAACTGGTCAAACCTGAATATCTCGGGACGTACAACACTTTTCAAATCGTTGGTTCTTAATTATTCAGGATCGTTTTCGCCATATGAAATAGACTCGCTTGGTAACAAGCACGACCAATATCTTTGGAATACTCGTCACAAGCTGTTCCAGCTAAGCCAGTCGACTTGGAGCGCACAACTGTCTTTCAGTTTGAACCAAAACACATTCAAAAAAGAGGCTCCTAAAGACAAGGGGCGTATGGTTACTCCTATTATGCAGACACCATATGATCACAACTCGGCGCTGATGATAGGGACCTACACCGACTTTTCGGTTCCATGGAACCTTTCGGTACATTACACTCTCAGCTATGTTAGCGCCTATGATGCCGCTTTGTACAATATCAAACGTGATTTGACCCACTCGGTATCGTTGTCGGGTAATTTCTCGCTTACTGAGGCGTGGAAATTCAGTTTTTCGACGGGCTATGACTTCACCAATAAGGGAATGTCGTATACTAGCATAGACATCTACCGTGACCTTCACTGCTGGGAGATGAGATTCAACTGGGTACCATTTGGGTACTATAAGAGTTGGAATTTTGTCATCAACATAAAGGCGGGCTCACTTCGCGATGTGAAATATGAGAAGAGAGAGAATTATCAGTCAAACCAGGGATATTATGTCAACTGAAATATTAGGAACAAATAACGTTGCTATGAACGAAGGTAAATTATATTATAGTATCGGCGAGGTCGCCGAAATGCTTGGTGTCAACCAGTCGCTGCTAAGATTTTGGGAAAAGGAGTTCCGTGAACTGCACCCTGTGAAAAACAAAAAAGGCACCCGTAGCTACACCAAAGATGATATCGCTTTGCTGAAAAGGATATACTATCTTACCAAAGAATGTGGTTTAACCCTCGATGGTGCCCGTCAACAACTGAAAAATGACAAAACTCCCGACCAACGTATGGAATTGGTTCAAACACTTACCGATGTGAGAAATTTTTTGATCCAGATGAAACAAAATTTGTAATCTGGCGTTATTTTAATTGTAAAACTTTGGAGCGTATTGTGATAGTGGGTGCTTTGGTTTTTCTTTATTGATGCAATAATTTGATTGTGTGTTTTTTAACATTGAATTTAGAAAATTTTATTCACTAAAATAATCCAAAATGAAAAAACGACTATTTTTTTTAGCTGCGGCTTTTGCTGGTATTTTCTCATTCGTGTCATGCGATGGGATTGATTTATTCGACGATGATGACAATCCATTGGAAGGTCTCCTTGGATCTGCGACAATTGTTGTCAACAAAGACGGTGTAAACGATACAATCAAGTATAAATCGAGTATTGTTGACGCCTTCTCAAAAATCGATTCTTTAGAGAATGAGAAGAAAGCAACTGTTGGTTTGTGCGCAAATGTTAATCTTTCTGAGTCAAATGCAAGCTTGCAGTTCCCTTTCATGTATTTCCGTTTGGAAGACACTGTTACAGGAAACTACCAATTTGACACTGTGTTGTCGGCAGACCTGTTGCTCAATCTCAATTTTGAAGCTATGAGTAATATTCTTGCTGATCCTTATGGTGGGAATATGGTTGTTTTGGCAGAGAGCGACACAGCATGGTATCTGTCTCATGCCGGTAGTTTAACCATTTCCAAATATCCTTCTGTGGGACATTTTGTAGAATGTACTTTCAACAATGTCGAGGCATTCTATATCACTCAATCGGGTATTGATCGTTTTAATACGGACCTCAATAACATGGATTTCAGCCATGCCAACGATTTGGGATACTATTTCAAGAACGCTACTATTTCTGGAAACACCTCCAGTCGTCGCACCACAATTGTCAGCAGTCTTATTAAAACAGCTTTCGAGGATGGTGGACTGACAAAATAATGATGCAAAGAACAAGTGATACTTGTTTTATAAAAAAGTTAGTCGATTTATTATGAGGCCATTTTCACGTGGCATGATACTGATAGTGGTGCTGTTTCGAACGGCACCACTTTTTGCACAGTTTGATTTCCATGTTGTAAGCGGTGCTGCTGCAGCTATGGGCGATGTCACTGTTATTGATGATGAGCCTCTTGCTGCCACTTATGGCATTGCTTCTTTGGCATCACAATCAAAGACTTCTTTAGCGGCATCGTTCACACATGGTTTTGTCTCCGAGGGTCTTGATGTCGCAGCTCTGGCCTTTGTGCACCACCTGTCTTTTGGCTCTGCCGCAATGGCAGTGGATCGATTTGGGGACAAACTATACAACGAATTGCGTGCTTCTTTGGCATACGCAATACCGCTAGGAGATAATGTCGAAATAGGAACAGCGTTTCATTATCTTCATTCAGGCACTTCTGATGTCTTGTACGATCCGTTGCATCGTATAACCTTCTCGTTGGCTCTGAGATATTTGCCTGTCGAAGATATGTCAATATCTTTCCGAGCCTTCAACCCTATAGCGGTATTATCTTCATCTTCCGAAGATGTGCGTATCCCTGCTATTTTTTCACTTGGGGCCACATATTTACTTCTTGATGAGTTGCTTGGTGCGGCTGAAATTGAGAAAAATCTCTTTTATCCTGTCAATTTCAAATTTGGTTTGGAATACCGGTTTCTAGCATCATACGCTTTCCGTCTAGGCCTTGAGACAAATCCTTTGCGTTATTCTTTGGGATTTGGAATCAAAGGAGATCAGTGGGGTGTTGATGTTGCAGCCAAAATGAACAACTATATTGGAATGACATCAGTTTTATCTATATATTATTCATTTGGTAACAATTAACATCATCGTTTTCGGGTTACCCTACACTTCTTTGCCATGCTTCGTCGCTTATGCATATTGCTATTACCCCTTATACTGACAACACCACAATGTTGGGCTCAATACAATATTGATGACTACATGGTTGAGACTATTGAGACATGGATGGAGCAGAATGACGATGATATAGATCCCGACGATTTGATGGAGTGGTTCATGGAAAGCAAAGAAACACCATTGAACATCAACGATACTATGTCAAATAGGTATCGTTCGCTACCATTTCTATCAGATTTTCAACGCTCGGCCATCAACGCTTATATAGCCCAAAATGGCGAGCTTGTCACTTTGGCTGAGTTACATTTCATTAATGGGTTGGATTCTCTTACAATAAGGCTTTTAACCTTTGTTTCTACGGTGGCTCCATCCAACATGGATAGGACTATTACTTTGAAAGATATTGTCACTCACGGACATAGTAACCTGCGCACAGGAATGCGTTTATCTTTTCCTAAAAGCCGAGGCTATGAGGAGGATATTTATGAAGGCTCCCCCTTTAGACTATATTTCAGATATAACTATAAATATCATGATCGTTTTTCCTTCATGCTTTCGGGTGATAAGGACCCTGGAGAGGCTTTGCGTTTCGCTTTGTCAAAGAAGGATGGTAACGTGCCATATTATGGTTTCGATTTCTATGGTTTTCATCTGTTGATTAAGAATATTGGCATTTTCAAGTCTGCCATAATAGGTCAATACAATTTGCAGTTTGGACAAGGTCTTACCTTGTGGACGGGTTATGCCCCATGGGGAGTGGGAAGTATGCCTTTGCGCCGTTATGGACAAGGGGTAAGACCTGCCAGTGCCTTTTGTGAATATGGGTATCTTCAGGGCATTGCTACAACACTGGCACTAATACCTAAGAGGTTGGACATGACACTTTTTTTCTCTGATGTCAACAGAGGCGCTACGCCGACAGACACAACAGGCGACACTTTCTCCTCTTTTTATCTTTCAGGCTATTATCGTACCGACAACGAGATTACAAAGAAACGTGCACTAGAAGAGCGCCTTATCGGTACCCATATTCAATACACACCATCGAATATGACTTTCGGGGTGACGGCAGCATATACTTTTCTTGAGTCTGAGATAGTGCCTACGGAAAGGCTATATAATTATTTTGCTTTCAGAGGTAAATCCAATCTTAATATTGGGGCCGATTTCTCTTTGCTCACTCGACGTATTCTTTGGTTTGGAGAGGTGGCAGGATCATATAATAATAACTTGGATAATTACGAAGACCTTAAAATACCACTTTCTGCACTTGCGGGATTTCAATTCAATGTCAATGCCGACAATATGTTTTCTCTGGTGGCTCATTGTAACTCTCCGCTCTATCATAATTTGCATTCCAACAGTATTGGCAACAGTGGCTCGAGTCAGGGTGGGTATGGTTTTCTGTGTTTTTTCCGTACTGCCTTTCCGTCGGGATTACTTTTACAGAGCTCTGTAGACTTGACCAGATTCCCGTGGTTCCGCTATCGAGTATACAGCCCGTCAACTTCTGTCGATTACCGTTGCCGGCTGACAAAGGATATTTCTCGTAACGCCACACTCTCTTTCTATATGCATAGCGCATACTCTCAGCGAAATAGTGATGCAGAGTTATATTATGCTGAAAACATTATCCGTCGTCAAGCAAATATTATGTTCCATTATGACGCTTCGTCTCAATGGCGTTTTGTGTCCCGAGTGGTGTTCTCCCATTTCAGTTGTGAGGACCATTCTTCTTTGTCGGGATTCCTTATGTCGCAGGATGTGCGGTATCAAACTGCTTTTATGGGTAATCCTTTCGATGTTACAACAAGGATGTCGATTTTCGATATTGAGGCTTATGATGCGCGTATTTTTATTTATGAGAACGATTTAGTTTATGAGTATAGCTCAACTATGGTTAATGGCAGGGGAATCAGGTTCTTTTTGATATGTCGCATGGATATCGGCTCTTCTTTTTCCCTGGGTCTGAAATATGCTATTGTTTTTATGCCAGACAATGATGAGGTCGGATCGGGTTATGACCGTATTGTCGGCAACTGTCGACATGATATAAAAGCTCAGCTTTGCTGGCGTTTTTAGTTAGAAATAAAAGATTGTGACAAGGTAGGGAAGTCCCCCAGTGTGTTTTAATGGATTTGTCAAGCTTGAACAATCAAGCCCTGTTCTTGTAATTTTTTGTAGCTTTTTTCTGCTGCCAGTTGCTCAGCAGCCTTAATAGAGTATTCTACTGCCGATTCGGCGGGTTCGCCGCTGATACGTACTTGTACTTCATACTCTTTTCTTGTGGCGCCTTTTTTACCTTGGGTTGTAATGTTTATTACCTCGAAAGATATCTTTTTTCGTTCACGTTGTCCCCAATCAATCAGCTTGCTTTTGTAGTTCCATTCCTCTTGAGAGATAGCCTCGATGTCAAGATGGACTCTAAGAATTCTGTCAACCAATACTTTTTTAGTGAATTTAAAGCCCTTTTCCAAATATATGGCTCCTACAAGAGCTTCAAAGGCGTCACCATCGATAGATTTGAATATTCCGTGTTGCTCTTTGTTATATTGTATTAGCTCGGAAAGGCCTATCTTTTTTGCCAGTTTGTTAAGGTTGTTGCGACTAACAATCTTTGATCTTGTCTCGGTAAGGAATCCCTCACCTTCATAAGGGAATTTGTGGTACAGGTAGTCGGCAACAATAGAGCTCAAAACAGTGTCGCCCAGATATTCTAGGCGTTCATTGTTAATGCGGTGACCCATGGGAGCTTCCAGCGATTTGGAGCGATGGATAAAAGCAACCTGATAGATATTAGTCTTTCTAGGTTTAAATCCGAGTATATTTTTGAAGAAGCGGTAAAATGCCTCGTCTTTTTTGGGGCGTTTAAAGAAAGTCATAATTGATGTCTAGCTTTCGAATTTCTTGAATGCAAGACACACATTGTGACCGCCAAACCCAAAAGCGTTGCTTAATGCAAAACGTACATCTCTTTTGACGGCCTTGTTGAAAGTGAAATTGAGGGGCTCGATATTAGGGTCGTCTGTGAAGTGGTTTATAGTTGGCGGCACTATGCCTTCTTTTATTGCTAAAACTGTTGCAATAGCTTCCACGCTGCCTGCTGCGCCAAGCATGTGTCCTGTCATAGACTTGGTCGAGTTCAGGTTGATTTTTTTTGCGTGGTCGCCAAATAGGCGAGCTATTGCCTTGGGTTCCGATCTGTCGCCAATGGGAGTCGAAGTGCCATGGGTGTTGATATGGTCAACATCCTCTGGTTTCATGCCCGACTCTTCAATGGCAATGCGCATGGCGTCGTATGCGCCGTCGCCTTCTGGGTGTGAGGCGGTAATATGGAATGCATCTGCCGAGAGGCCGCAGCCCGTCAGTTCGGCGTAAATCTTAGCTCCTCGCGATAGGGCATGCTCCATTTCCTCCAAAACCAAAGCGCCTGCGCCTTCGGCAAGAACAAAACCGTCACGGTCTTTGTCGAAGGGTCGAGAGGCTGTGGCAGGATCGTCATTGCGTAACGACAAAGCCTGCATAGAGGAGAATCCTCCAATGCTGCATTCTACAACAGCGGCTTCAGAGCCTCCTGCGATGATGGCGTCAGCTTTGCCTAAACGTATAAGATTGAAAGCATCGCTTATTGCCGCTGCTGATGAAGCGCATGCGGCGACGGTGCAATAGTTTGGTCCACGGTAACCATGACGAATAGAAATGAGTCCTGCACAGATGTTGGAAATCATTCGTGTACAAAAGAATGGGCTGAAGCGCGGATTTCTATTGCCTTCAACATAACTAATCACCTCGTCTTGGAAAGTGAACACTCCGCCATTGCCACTGCCCCATATTACGCCTATGCGTCCTTTGTCGGTAATTGTGTCAATTGCGGAGTCCGCGATGGCCTCTTCCGAAGCCACCAAACCAAATTGAGAGAAGAGGTCTAGTTTCTTGCTCTCTTTCCGGTCAAAATAATCCAACGGGTCAAAACCTTTAACCTCGCAGGCTATTTTGCATTTAAAATTTGTTGTGTCAAATCGAGTAATTAGGTTGGCACCACTTACTCCGTTAAGCATCGACTGCCATGTGCTGGTTACATCGTTACCTAACGGTGTAAGTGATCCCAAACCTGTAACAACTACTCTTTTTAGATTCATATAGAATCTTTTTTATTTTCCGGCATTCTCGATGAATGAGATGGCGTCGCCAACAGTGGCAATCTTCTCAGCTTCAGCTTCCGGAATCTGGATGTCGAACTCTTTCTCAAGTTCCATGATTAACTCAACGGTATCGAGCGAGTCTGCTCCGAGATCGTTTGTGAAACTGGCTTCTGGAGTAACATCTTTTTCATCGACACCAAGCTTATCAACGATGATAGCTTTTACTTTAGTTGCAATTTCAGACATTTCTTATTATTTTTTGAATTAAACAATTTGCAAAATAACGAAAAAAAAATCATTTAATCACTATTTTTGTCATCTTTTATTAGTGTTAAATATATTAACAATTTGTTGTACAGTATTATATGTGTTATATTTTTTTTAGTCTTTTTTTTCTCTTTTTTGCCTAAAAAAAATCTTGAAAATCAAACAAATAAACAAAAAAGCATAGTCATAATATACTGATAATGAGTTAAAAATATTTTTGTTTCATTTTTTTGCTTTTTTATCCATTTTTTATTCTTATTTTTGCATTTTTCTAGGTCAATTATCATTCTTTTTTTTACTTCAAATTACTTATGCCTAAAACCAAACGATTAGCAATTCTTGCCTCGGGCAACGGAACTAACGCACAGCAGATTTCTGAATACTTCTCCAACCGCTCTGATGTTGTTGTTGATATCATTATCTATAATAAACGTGACGCCTATGTGGCCGTTCGTGCCCAAAAACTGGGTATAGAGTCTCGTTATTTCTCTCGTCGTGACTTTATGGAGTCTGATGTCGTTCTAGACCTGTTGAAGGAGAGGGGAATAGACTATGTTATTCTCGCAGGTTTCTTGCTCTTGGTTCCAGATAATATCCTCGAGGCTTTCCCTCAGAGAGTTATCAATATTCATCCTGCTTTGTTGCCAAAATTTGGTGGCAAAGGCATGTATGGTCACCATGTTCATGAAGCCGTTGTTGCCAACCATGAGACTGAAACGGGCATTACAATCCATGTTGTCGACAATCGCTACGATTGTGGAACGACTATTTTCCAAGCTCGCTGTAAGGTGGCTTCTACCGATACACCCGACGATGTGGCCGCCAATATTCATCTTCTTGAGAAGGAATATTTCCCCAAAGTCATTGATGCGTACATCTTTGACAAGCCAATGCCTATACAGCAATCGTAATATCGGTGCTTGATTATTATCATAAATATAGTACTTAATTAATATTTATAGATTCTGTGCGTATAGCTGTTAATACGAGGTTGCTGCTGCCGGGTCGTCTAGATGGTATTGGGTGGTTTTCTTTCGAATCGCTCCGTCGTATTGTTGTAGACCATCCAGAACACCAATTTTTCTTCCTTTTCGATCGTAAGCCGGCACAGGAGTTTATTTTTGCCGACAACGTCACCCCTGTCGTGCTATTACCTCAAGCACGTCATCCGCTTTTGTGGTGGCTTTTTTTCGAATGGAGTGTGCCGTATGCTTTGCGCAAATACAATGTGGACATTTTTGTCTCAACTGATGGATGGATGTCGTTGAGGACCAACATCCCAACATTGACAGTCATGCATGATCTCAATTTCGAGCATGCTAACGACTATTTGAGACCGTCTCATCAGCGCTATATGAAACATTTCTTCCCTCGTTTTGCTGCCAAAGCAACCAGAATTGCCACAGTGTCGCAGTACTCTAAAAATGATATCGCTGATGTCTATAGCGTTCCGCTAGACAAGATTGATGTTGTGTACAATGGCTCAAACGCCAACTATCGACCCTGTTTGCCAGAGGAAATTGAGCAAACAAGGGACCGGTATAGTGACGGTTGCCCGTATTTCCTTTTTGTGGGTACATTGTCGCGACGCAAAAATCTTGCCAATATCCTAAAAGCATACGAGCTTTTCCAGAAGATTCATCCAGATAGTAATATGCGTATGGTTGTGGCTGGCAGTAAGTATAGCATCGACAGCGATCTTGCCGAGACCATGCAACGAATGACAAACAAAGATAATGTTAAATTTCTAGGTCATGTCGACTCTCATACACTATCTATGTTGATGGGTAGCTCCACGGCTTTGGTATACACCTCTTTGTTTGAGGGCTTTGGCATTCCTATAATTGAGGCTTATTATGCCGAAACTGCCGTAATCACCTCTACGGTTACGTCAATGCCTGAGGTGGCTGGTAATGCTGCTCTGCTTGTCGATCCTCTTTCAGTTGATGATATTGCTAACGCTATGGCTCGTATTGCTGACGACAATAGTTTGCGAGAAGACCTTATTAATCGTGGCAAAGAACAGCGCAAACTTTTTTCTTGGGATAAAACGGCATCGCTTCTATGGCAGAGCATTATGGCTACTTACAATGACGCTATAAATCATAAAACTGTTTCCGAATGAAAATCAGCTGGACGTTTCTCTTATTCGTTTTTTCCTTGCTTTCGGTCGTTAAGGCTCAGAATCGTGATGTACTGTCGTCCAACTTGGTATATAATTCATCTTTTGAGGAGTATCGTGAATGTCCTCGCAAGATAGATGCCCTTGGCACACTTACCATTGTCGATGCTTGGTATCAGCCTACTGCCGGTTCTGCCGACTACTATAATACCTGTGGTTCGCGTGAGTGTGGTGTGCCTAAAAACAAACTGGGCATTCAAGAGCCTCACTGGGGCAATGGCTATTGTGGCATATATTGTTCCAAGACCGACTACAGGGAGTACCTGCAGACCCAATTGCGTGAGCCTCTGCGTGCGGGTGAGATGTATAGAGTTGCATTCTATGTCAGCCTCTCGGAATATTCTTCCGGCTCGGTGGCAACAATTGGAGCTTTGTTTACCACCAATCGTATCGGTGATACGGTGCGCAGTGTGCTGATGGACAAACAACACAGACAAATTGCGCCAGGTATTGTTCAGACTTTGTCATCTTTTTTCGAGCCTCAGGTGGTCAACGATTATGAACGTGTCCTAACCGACACCAAGGGTTGGACTTTGGTAAGTGGTGTATTTACTGCTAAGGGTGGTGAGAAATTTTTGACTATTGGCAATTTTTACCCGGCATCACAATCGAATGTGGTCGATATCGATTCTCTGACATATTTGTTACCAGGAGCTTATTATTATATTGATGATGTTTCGGTGACTTGTCTGGGTTGTAGGGATAATGATACATCTTTCGTCCCTGACACTTCATATTCCGTTGTGGTTGAGAAAACATCTGATGACGATTCCATCAAGGCGGGTGCTACTTTCATACTCCACGATATCTTCTTTGACTACGATAAGGCGTTGCTGCTTCAACAGTCGTACAATGAGTTACAGGGCTTGTTGGAGACTCTTTCTCGTTATCCATCCATGAAGATAGAAATCAGAGGTCACACCGATGGTCATGGTTCTATTGATTATAACCAGCGCCTTTCCGAAAATCGCGCTAAGGCTGTTGTTGACTATTTGGTGTCTAAGGGGATTGATCCGCGCCGTTTGCAATACAAGGGTTTTGGCAAAAGTCAGCCTATCGATACAAACGCTACCGAGGAGGGCCGTGCCCGCAACCGTCGCGTTGAATTCTACATCATTAGCATGTAGGCGACTCCATTGTTTATTACGTATTGTAATATATTGTACATTATATATTAATGAACAATCATAAATAGATTAGTGCTTTCTGACTTATGCTTCTTACTCCAATTGGTTGTAAGGAACTTTCTGGGATTTTATTTTTAAGAGAAGACTTTTGGTTTGTTGATTGACATTTCTTGTTGTCAAGCGGCTTCCCAATCACACATATTTACCTGTTTCCCGTATCTCTAATACCGGCAAAGTTACGAGTTTGATGTTGTATTAGAGTGATTATATTATTCTCATGATGCAAAGGTGCGTGTGTATGTTACTTATTGCACTCTCTTTGGGATAGCAATAAAAAAAGCCCGCTCGATTGAGCGGGCTTTGATATTTGAGGTTCTTTCTATCCTATTAGTTGTTTGAACGATAGAAGGAGACGCGGCGGTTGATGGAGTTCTTGATGTCTCCGAAAGGCAGAGATTTGCCCTTACCGCTGGTGGTCAAACGATCCTCAGCAACACCGCGACGGACAAGAAGTTTCTTGACGTATTCGGCACGCTTTTCGGAAAGTTTCTGGTTGTACTCATCGCTACCACTGTAGTCGCAGTAACCAATGATTTCGAAGTTGATGTCCTCATTGTCCTTCATGAGTTTGGCGATAGCGTTGATCTTGTTCATCTGATCATCGCTGACAGTGTACTGGTCTACGCCGTAGGTGATGGAGAATGGAAGAGCATAGAAGTTGTGCTTGTTGTTCTCGTAGCCTTCGATGACTTTGCGCAGGCTGTCAGCAACGCCGTCGTCGGTCTTGACGATCTGAGTGTTGCCGTCGTTCTGCTGAGCCTCGAGCTCGTTGATACGGTTGATAAGCTTAGCTTCGCGGGTCTTGGCATCGGCAAGGTCTTTGCGGAGGCCGTCGATTTCGTCGCTCATCTTGTCGAAGTTCTCCTGGGTGAGGAGAGCGCGCTGAGCAATGAGGTCGAGGTCAGCCTGGGTAGGACCGAAGTTGTACATGAAGCCGATAGCAAGGTTGCCGGTCATGTTCTGCCAACCGAGAGCGCGGTTGTCTTCGTTCTTGAGAGTAGAATTGATGAAGTTTCTGGGGTTAGCGGTGATGTCGTGAACATACTCAACAAAGAATGTTCCATGCTCGCAAACCTGGAGGCTATAGCCGATACCAGCATCCAGAGTCCAACCAATCCAACCAAAGTCTTGGTCGAAAGCCATGCGGCTGTAACCATTGGCTCTGGCACTTGCGGTCCGGGAACCAGCGTTGGCGGCTCCACCGAGACCAGCGACCAAATACCAGTTGTGGCGGCATTCGGGATCGTAATGACCGCGGAAAGCGTTGTTCAGGCTGAATTTGAAGTCAACCATGATCTTTGCAAATCGGTCGTTGATACGGTCGCTCTTAAGCTGTGGGTGGAAGAACCCCGAGACCGTACCCATCAGGCGCATGTCCCAAACATAGTTGAGCTCTTTCTCAACAAACAGTGCTCCGCCAAGGTTGGTAGCGCTTCTCCAATACTGGGGGCCACCAAAGTTGCCGTACTGCATGTTGTAGAGTACTTCGCCGCCGATGGACCAGTTGCTCCAGAATCCGTACTGGGGATACTGAGGCCAGTAGTGCTTTTCCTCTTGGGCGTTTGCTGTGCAAGCCATAGCGATAAGACCTGCAAGCATACCAATTTTAAATACTTTTTTCAACATAGTTTTTTTTATTGTTTAATTATTATTACGCATGAATAACTTTGCAAAAGTACGATTTTTTTTAATAACAAAGATTTTTTTTAATCTCTTTTTTATACTTTTAATAACTGTTTTCAATTATGTCTTGCAAAGTTTTGATTTGTTATTTTGTTAATAATTTGAAACAGTGTTTTTTGTGATGTGGTCGAGTAAAAGTTATTAACAGGAGCTTTTTTAAATTTTTTTATTCTTTTTTCACGCTTGTATACGTTATTGTACAATGTTTTGTTTCGTTTTTTTGCTCTTTTCTCCTTTTTTTATTCCGTTTTTTTGTTGAAAAAAATCATTATTTACCTCTTTCTTTTGTTCAGGTGACTTTTTTTTGTTACTTTTGCACTTTGAAATATTTCGTGATGCGAATCTCTTTCATCTAACAATTCCATCTCTTTTGGCGTTGTAATTATAAAGTGGAGTTGTTGTATCACAGCACTATTTCTCTCTTTTTTGTGATAATAATTAAAAACTACAATCATGATTATCGATACCTCACATCTCAAAACATTTGTCTCCGACGCTGAGCTTCAGGCTATGCGGTCGGAAGTCCTACAAGCACGACAAACTCTTCTCAACGGTGACGGCAAAGGTAATGATTTCCTTGGCTGGGTCAACCTCCCCGACACCATCGACCCTAATATTATCAGCTCTATAGAGGCTGATGTGGCAAGACTGTCGCCAAAAATCAAGCTTTTTGTTGTCATCGGCATCGGTGGCTCCTACCTTGGCGCAAGAGCCGTAATCGAAGCTTTGCAATCGGAATTCGCCGCCGCAATCCCTTCTCAAAGACCGTTTATTGTCTATGCCGGTCACACATTGAGTGAGGATTACTATCATCAGTTGATCGAACTTCTCGACGCATACGATTATGCCACTGTGGTAATATCTAAATCGGGAACAACAACGGAGCCTGCTGTAGCCTTCCGTGTTGTTAAAGCTCACATGGTTAGTAAGTATGGCGCTGATGAGGCATCACATCGTATCATCGCCATCACCGACGCGCGTCGTGGGGCTCTCCACGATATTGCTGTCAAGGAGAAATACCCTATGTATGTTATCCCCGACAACGTGGGCGGACGCTTCTCAGTACTCACTCCTGTGGGACTTCTCCCCATCGCTATGGCCGGATATGATATTAGGGCTCTGCTTCAGGGTGCCCGCGATATGCGCAAGGTCTGTATTGAAAATGATTCGTTCGAAAAAAATCCCGCTCTTCTCTACTCCGCTTTGCGAAACATTCTCTATCGTAAAGGCAAGAAAGTCGAGATGCTTGTCAACTTCTTGCCCAATTTGAAGTATATAAGCGAGTGGTGGAAGCAGCTTTATGGCGAAAGTGAGGGTAAGGATGGCAAAGGTATTCTGCCTCACAGCCTAAGTTTTACCACCGACCTGCATTCTATGGGTCAGTATGTTCAGGATGGTGAGCGCCTCATGTTCGAGACTTTTATTAGCGTCGACGCTCCTTCTCATTCTGTATCCATACCGATGGACGAACAGAATCTCGACGGAATAAATTATCTTGTTGGCAAATCGCTTACAGAGATCAACCATAACGCTGAACTGGGCACAGTCGTCGCGCATTGCAATGGAGGTGTTCCGGCAATACGTATTGTTTTGCCGCGTGTCGACGAGTATGTCTTGGGACAACTCATCTATTTCTTTGAGTTCGCTTGTGGTGTTAGCGGTTACACTTTGGATGTCAATCCATTCGACCAGCCCGGAGTTGAAGCCTATAAGAAAAATATGTTCATCCTTCTTGGCAAGCCTGGTTATGAAGGCCAGCAGCTGGTATAATCAAATGTATTATAGTTCAAAATGCTAAAAAAGCCGGTTGATTACACATCAACCGGCTCTTTTTTTCTTTCTAGATTTAGAATGGAAGGTCGCCAAGGGGCTCGGTGTCGTTGGTGAGTATGTTGGCGAAAGGATCGTTGGCTTGTTGGTTTTCATCGTTGCGGTTGCGGTTGCCCAAAACGGTGAAATTTTCTGCGACAACTTCGGTGGCATAATGTTTCACGCCTTCTCGATCTTCCCATGAGCGGCTTTGTAGTTTGCCTTCAACATACACTTGGGTTCCTTTGCGTAGCAACTTTTCGGCTATGTCGGCAAGCCCGCGCCAGCACACCACGGTATGCCAGTCGGTTTGTTCGATTTTTTCGCCATCTTTGTTCTTTCTTATTTCTGTCGTGGCCAGTGGGAATGTGGCTTTACGAACGACAGGATTCATTGTGTCGTCACGACGACCGTCTTTCGGAAATGAGATTATTTCGGGGTTTTTGCCCAGGTTTCCAATCAGAATAACTTTGTTTACTCCTACCATAATTTTTTGTTTAGTAATACCTGTAATTATTTTCCTTGATTCGGACTGCAAATGTACAAGATTTTTTTGTATTAGCGCGGTTATTTAACAAAAATATATTTATGGTCCGAAGTACCATGAATTTAACTCGCCGTTTTTCTTCCTCCCATTCTTGTTTTCTTGGCTATTTCACCTTCTCAGTTTCATTTTTCCCCTCCTTTGAGCGGCTTTGTGACATAAAAAAAAGGATTCTCTTTTCGAGAAATCCTCTTTCCTTGATACGTAGTGACCGCTGACAGTCTTACTTGTCAAGTTCCTGCTGGCGCAGGTGCTGAACGTAGATGGCTTTAAGCTTGCGTTCGCGGTTGATGACCGAGGGCTTGGTGAATTTCTGGCGTTCGCGGAGTTCTTTCACGACACCGGTTTTTTCAAATTTTCTTTTCAATTTCTTGAGAGCGCGCTCGATGTTGTCACCTTCTTTAATAGGAACTACGATCATTGTTAATACCTCTTTCTTGTTAAGGGTTAATAATTAATTGTTTTATGACAACCAGTTTGGTTTAGAACTGGAAATGTCCTTCTGCTGCGGCATCCTTAATGGCGTTCAAAACACCTTTCTTGTTGATGATTCTCATACCTTTTGCAGAAACCTTCATGGTAATCCACATGTCCTCCTCGGGAATGTAGAATTTTTTGGTCTGCAGATTGGGGTTGAATTTTCTTTTGGTGTGGATGCGGGAATGGGAAACATTGTTTCCTGTAATTACATGCTTTCCGGTGATTTCACAAATCTTTGACATCTCTTAAAATATTTTTAGTTTTTATTCGTTTTTTTATCGTTTTGGGTTTGCAAAAGTCGTACATTTCTTCATTCTGACAAAATATTTTTACTTTCAAACTCGATTTTTAAACATTTTTAACATTTTAATTATTATAAATCCTTGTTTATTAACTATTTGATTATTGTTCATATTTTTAATTAACATTCTCCGATTTCGTTGTTTTATTGTTTTTTCTTGCTGGTTGACTTCACTTTTTCGCCAAAAATGTCTTCATAAATACGGAGAAAGCATACATTGTTACTTAAATATTTGTCATAGATGTCGTTAGATTCTGCAATAGCCTCTTTTGTTCAATATATCGAATCGGAACGTCGTCTTTCACAGGCGACCGTTATCAAGTATTCCGATGTGCTTGCGGAATTCTCATCTTTTCTCATCGAAGGTTGTCAAATCAATGAGATTGAGCAGATATCCCATCTCGATATTCGTGAGTGGCAGATACAACTTTCTCAAAACGGCAATTCGGCCTCTACCATTAAAACCAAACTTGTCTGTCTGCGCTCCTTTTTTAAGTTTTTGCGTCGTCAAGGGTGGATGACTACCGATGTTATGGCAAAGGTGGTGACTCCTAAAACAGCCAAACATCTTCCTGTCTTTTTTACCGAGAAAGAGACTTCTCAAATATATGATTCTGATCTGTTTGGCGATGATTATGAGGGTTCTCGCGACAGACTTCTCCTCCGACTTTTGTATGAAACGGGTATACGACTCGCCGAGGTCGTCGGCTTGGCAGAACATTCGGTCGATTTCTCTGCGGGCACCTTGAAAGTACTGGGCAAACGCGACAAAGAAAGAATAATTCCACTAGAAAATGAAATTTTACATACTATAAAATGTTATTTTTCGTTAAAGAGACAAATGGGCTTCGGCTCAGAGGTCTTTTTCATGCGTTCTGATGGCACTCCTTTTACTCGATATGATGTGTACAAAACCGTCAAGAAATATATGTCTTTGTTCTCACATGCCGACAAAATTTCCCCCCACGTATTTCGCCACAGTTTTGCCACACATATGCTCAATGACGGCGCCGATATAGGCGCCATAAAAGAACTTCTGGGCCATACCGACCTCTCCGCAACCGAGGTTTATACTCATGTTTCACGTCAACATCTCAAAGATACCTATCGCCACACTCACCCTCGTGCCACCAAAAAGTCAGAATAAGCCCCGACCCTTATTGCTGCCGGGAAACATCATTTTGAAAGCAAAACATATAAAATTATTGATTCGATAACCATTAACAATAACCCTAATAAACAAGGAGGTAATTATGAATATTGCAATTAACGCTGTGAAATTCAAAGCCGATCCCAAACTGGAAAATTATGTCATGGAAAAAGTCGGTAAACTTGAACGTTTAGTTGACAATGCTACCAAATGTGAGGTATTCCTCAAAGTGGATAAACCCGAAAGCGACAATAACAAGATTGCCGAGATTTCGCTCAATATGCCTGGTCAACCTCTTTTCAATAGCAAACAGGCCGACACTTTTGAGCAAGCTGTGTCGGAATGCGTTGATTCCATGAAGGTTCAGATCGACAAGTACAAAGAACGTTATAAATAAGTTTATGACGATTTGCTCCGTCAAGTCGTGCCAATACAACGAAAGCGCCCTGAACTCTTTAGGGCGCTTTTTTCGATTTTCTTTGATGTCTCACAACTAAACTTTTCAGCAATGAAAATTCTTCTTCTAGGTGCCTCAGGACTCCTTGGACACAATGTTTTACATGAATTGGTGTCTAGACAGCTGTCCGTTGTCGCCCCATTAAGGAAGCGTGACGCAATTGTCGAGGAAATGATTTCAAACGCCGACGTCGCCACACCTCTTGGTTCGGTTGTCGATACAGCTTTTCTCGCCGACGTCGCAAAGGGATGTGATGCTATTATTAATTGTGCTGGTGCAACAGATATGTCTTTGTTGCGCTACGACGACTTTGTGCCAGCCAATGTCAATCTGTGCCAAGCAATCGTCGATGTTGCTAAAAAGCATGGAATCAAAACCATAGTCCATGTAAGTTCTGCTAACACCATTGGCTATGGATCCAAAGAAGTGCCTGGAGATGAATCTCTTCCCCCCAAAGAGCCATTTGCCTCTTCTCTCTATGCTCGTAGCAAATTGGCTGGTGAGGAGATAATGATTGGTTATGCTCGACAAAATGCTGATTCCAAAATAATTGTCTTAAATCCAGGCTTCATGCTTGGCCCTTACGACGCCAAACCCTCTTCGGCGCGTTTGATGTTGGCGGCATACCGTCTGCCTATCATGTTGGCTCCTTGTGGAGGTAAAAGTTTTGTCGCCGTTAAGGATGTCGCCATTGCCGTTGTCAACGCATTGGAGATGGGACGCAGCGGCGAACGCTATCTGCTTACAGGCGACGAATATACATTGCACGACTTCTACAAGCTGCAAGCCAGTGTTTTATCCTATCGGCAACTTGTCGTTTCTGTCCCGCGATGGATATTGCTTATAGTGGCAAAATGTGGTGACCTCCTCCGTTTAATGGGTGTGGCCACACAACTCTCGACTTCCAATATCCGCCAAATAACCACCAAAGAATACTATACAAGTTCAAAGGCTTGTAAAGAGCTGGCATTCAAGCCTACATCAATAAGCGACGCAATACAATCTTATTTTTCTTGGCGCTCATAGTGTCTTATCCAAACCCGCTCACACCCCCTCGGGCATCTCTTAGGAACATTTTCTCCTCTATGTCCCATCTCAATTTTCCCCTCCAACTTTTAGCGCACTTTTAGCGGACTCATAGCGGACTCATAGCGGACTCATGATAGTACTTTCATAGTACCCAGATAGTACTTACACCGCTCACAATTAAACCCTCCCAGCCACGATTCCTAAGTCCCGGCTCTCCTCTTCGAAAAATAAATGCCCGACCCCTAGATTTTGAACACATCTTACATAGCATCTGATTTTCAAACCCTCCTAAAATGCTAAAAATAATTAATATTTGCCTATGTTTTAATTATTTCATGTAAATTTGCATTGACACTTTTATGGTATAATATATAATAATTTATTTATTATGAAAAGAATAGCTTGCTTTTTCGTTGCGGCTTTGTCGCTGGTTATGCTCTTTTCCTCATGCGGCGAGCGCAAATTAGGTGGCAAACCCGGCTCTTCTGGCAAAACATTGGAACTTATGGTCGTTTCCAAAAACAGCGTTTATAGCGGCACAACCAAGGACGCTCTCGATACGATCTTCAATGTCCCTCAAAATGGACTTAACCAACCTGAGTCTCGATTCGATATGGTGCAAATTGCGGCGTCAAGTTTTGAGAACAACACCATGTTCCAGTCTCATCGCAACATTCTTATGCTCGAGGTCGACCCTCAGTCGCTCAACAAGGTTTATCTCGAATACGACAAGTGGGCTACTCCTCAGGTTGTCATCCGACTCACCGCCTCCGACAGAGAATCGCTTGATTCTATGTTGCTTGCCAATCACGACCGTTTCCTGAAGGAATTCTACGCTCAGGAATATCGCCGTATGGACAAGATATTCTCTCAAACGCCTGATATCAAGATTATCAATTATGTCAAAGAGAAATACGGATACCATCTCTCAATCCCCGAGGAGTTTAATCTTGCTACTTTGAGGGAGGAAAGCAACTTCACTTGGGTACTGAAACAAACCAAGGATTTCGACCTCCATCTCTATCTCTATTCCCAACCTGCCAATGGCGCTTCCGACTTCGAAGAGGCCACCATCCTTAACAATCTCGACACCATCATGCGCCGCTATGTGCCCGGCCCCTCCGAGGGCAGCTACCCCGGCGTCGAGCGCCGCGACTTCTTCTACACACGCGAAGTTATGTTAGGCGATGTCAAGGCTGTCGAAACCCGCGGCCTTTGGCGCACATACAACGACTTCATGAGCGGCCCCTTCGTATGCTACACCTTCAACTCGCCCGACGGCTCGCGCCTCTTAACTCTCATGGGTAGTGTCTATTCCCCCTCTCAGCGCAGCAAAATGCTTATGAAACGCGACCTCCTCATGCAGGTCGATGGCATCTGCCGCTCAATGAAGTTTGAACAATAAGAGCCTTATTGCCTGTCTCATGTCTAGATCCTTCCGACTGCTTCATCCTCTGGTTCCCTTGGCTTTGGCAATGGCCATCTCTATGCCGGCACTCTTCGCGCAATCGTGGATGAGCCGTACCGAGATAGGTTTCACGGCTGGCGGAATGAACTATATCGGCGACCTCAACAATCAGAGCGTTTTTGGCAAAGTCAACGTCGCCGCAGGCGGATTGTTGCGCTACAATTTCGACGAGCGGTGGAGCATGCGCGGCGACATAGATTACGGCCACGTAGAGGGCGGTAATCCCGACTACATCGAGCGCCGCAATCTCTCTTTCTATTCCCACATCTTCGAGGCGTCTCTTCGTGTCGAGTTCAACTTTTTCCCTTTCAGCATGCGTGACGACCATTTCGTCTGGACACCCTTCATTTTTGGCGGCATAGGCTTTTTCGCCTACAACCCCAAGGCTCAGTATACCGACCCCAATACCGGCGAGACACAATGGTATGAGCTTCAGCCATTGACGACAGAAGGTCAGGGCACCCCCCTCAACCCTACAAACACGCCCTACAATCTTATGCAGCTCAACATGCCTTTTGGTATAGGTGTCAAATACCATCCCTCCAAGTCGCTGACATTATGCGCCGAATACGGCTTCAGAAAAACCTGGACCGATTATATCGATGATGTAAGCACCCTCTATGTCGACAATACCGCTCTCAAAGAGTATGCCGGCGATGTCGCCGCCGCTCTCGCCGACCGCTCCTCCCAGGTCGAGCCAGGTTACGTCAACGTCGCCGGCGTTCAACGCGGCGACGACTCGCTCGACGACTGGTATGCTTATTTTAATGTTTCGCTAACACTTAAATTCGACTTCCTTTTCGGCTGGATGCTCAAACGTAAATGTGACAACAAATAGGGCCGCCGCCATTTAATAATACTTAGAACCGTTTTGTTATGAAGACAATAGACGATATCGATAAAACCAATGTCCCTCGCCACGTGGCTGTCATCATGGATGGCAATGGCCGCTGGGCTCAGCGCCAATCTGAGATAAGACTCTATGGCCACCAACATGCCATCCAGGCTGTTCGCGACACCGTAGAGGCCGCCGCTCGACTGCAAATCGATTACCTTACCCTTTACACCTTCTCTACCGAGAACTGGAATCGTCCTAAAGATGAAGTCGATGGCCTTATGCAGCTGATGATCAAAGCTGTCGAGGACGAGACCGAGACGCTGCTCAAAAACAATGTCCGGCTGCTTGTCATTGGTGACATCGACCGCGTCCCCGAAACCTCGCGCAAGTCGGTCTTGAAATGCTGCGCCGATACCGCTGCCAACACCGGAACAACTCTCGTCATGGCTCTAAGCTACAGCTCCCGCTGGGAGATAGGCAAAGCTCTGCGCTCTATGGCCGCCAATGTCGCCGAAGGCACATTGAAACCCGAAAACATCGACGAAGAAACCCTCCGCAAATATCTCGAAACCAAAGATATGCCTGACCCTGACTTGCTCATCCGCACCGGCGGCGAGCTGCGTGTCAGCAACTTCTTGCTATGGCAGATGGCCTACACCGAGTTCTATTTCACCGACATCCTTTGGCCCGATTTCCGCATGGGCGATTTCTACGAGGCCGTGTTCCAGTTCCAAAATCGCCAGCGCCGCTACGGCAAAACCGGTGATCAGGTGAAAAAATAACAACCACAAAATACGCCCTACATACAATAAAACACATTATTCTCAGTTACCCTTATTTAAAGACTAATCCGGATTCTATAGATACTGATGAAACTTATTGCCCGTTTATTGACTCTTTTCGTCCTCTTGGCAGGTTGCCTCGACGCCAAAGCGCAGGTAGCGCTCGGTGGAGATTATGATATTGACTATCTCACTCCTAAGACCTACGAAATAGGAGGTATCACTATCGACAATGATAACCCTTTGGACCAGCGCATGGTTCTGCTTGTCGCAGGCCTCCAAGTCGGCGATGTCGTCAAAATCCCTGGCGACAAAATATCCACAGCCATCGATAATCTCTGGCAACAGGGCCTTTTTGAGGATGTACAGATTCTTCTTTCCAGAATTCAGGACGACAAGGTCTTCCTGAAAATTGTCCTCCGCAGCCGCCCCAAGCTCGCTGCTGTCCGCTTCAATGGCGTCAGCGGCAACGATGCTGACAAACTGGGAAAAGACTTCGGCATCCATGTCGGCGATGTGGTTACTGAGAACATGCTGAAAACGAGTGCTAACAAGGCACGATCCTACTATGCCGACAAAGGCTTTACCAATGTCCAGGTCAACACTAGCTTCAGCGCCGACACTTCGGGACGCAACGACTATGTGGTGCTCACTTTCGACATCAAAAAGGGTAAGCGTGTCAAGATCGACTCTCTCATTTTCGAGGGCAACAATCAGGTGCCAACCAATAAGTTGCTCCGCAAAATGAAAAACACCCACGATGTCCACTATTTCAAGAAGTTTTTCGTGTGGACCAAAGGCTTCTGGAGCCGCTCTAAATACCGCGAATTCGAGCTCCATGACGACTTGGAGCAAATTATCTCCTATTACAACGAGCTTGGCTATCGCAACGCCCGCGTCGTTATGGACACCATGTGGCCTGTGGCCAGCGAGGACCTCAACATCTCTGCCAACAAGAAGAAAAAACAAGACCGCGTAAAGGTCAAAGTGAAAATATACGAGGGCGAGCCCTTCTATTTCCGCAACATCACCTTCTCTGGCAACACCGTCTATCCCTCCGAGCTCCTCGCCAAACACCTTCGCATCAACAAAGGCGACCCCTACAACAAAACAACACTCGAAACCAACCTCACCTACAATCCCAGCGGCACCGACATCACTTCCATGTATATGGACAACGGTTACCTCTTCTTCAATGTGACTCCTGTCGAGGTGGCTGTCGAGGGTGACTCTATCGATATCGATATCCGCATTGTCGAAGGCAAACAGGCCCGCATTCGCAACGTCGTCGTTGAGGGTAACACTGTTACCAACGACAAAATAATCTATCGTGAGCTGCATACAAAACCTGGTGACCTCTTCAACCGCGACGCCATCATCCGCAGCCGCCGCGAACTTGTCACTCTGGGCTACTTCAAAGAGGAGACTCTCATCCCCGAGCCACGCCCCAACAGCAATGATGGTACCGTCGACATCATCTATAAGGTCGAGGAAAACCAAACTCAACAAATACAGCTCCAGGGAGGCTACGGCAACGGTATGATTATTGGCCAGATAGGTCTACAACTCAACAACTTCTCGGCACGCAACATCTTCAACAAGAAAGCTTGGCAGCCCCTTCCCGCCGGCGACGGTCAGAAACTCATGCTCAACGCCGTCTCCAATGGCCGCTACTATTATGCTCTCAATGCAGGCTTCACCGAACCTTGGCTCGGCGGCAAACGCCCCCAGGCATTCTCGATATCTGTGTCCCACAACCTTATCAGTAATGGCTTCTGGCAGGAGAAAGGCAGCGACGGATACTATAGCCTCGCCATCACCGGCGCCACTATGTCGCTGACGCGTCGTGTCAAATGGCCCGACGACTACTTCATCATGTCCCAGGCCATATCCTACCGCCACTATACTCTAAACAACTATACTGCTCTGACATCCTATTTTATCGACGGCCACGCCAACGACCTCTCATACAGCATTGGCTTCAGCCGCAACTCTCTCGACTCTCCTATCTATCCTCGCAGTGGTTCTGAAATCTCTGTCCAAGGCTTTGCCACACCTCCCTATTCCGTTATCAATGGCAAGGACTACAGCCAGATGGAGGCTTCCGACAAATATCGTTGGCTCGAATACTATAAGATTAACCTGCGTGGCTCTTGGATGCTCAACCTCGTCGGCGACATTGTCCTCAACGCGCGATTCCGTTTCGGATACATGGGCTGTTATAATAACGACATAGGACTCTCACCATTCGGACGCTACTATGTTGGTGGCGACGGACTCTCCTCATGGGTCCTCGATGGTCGCGAGGTTATTCCTCTTCGCGGATACAAAAATGCCAGCTTGAGCCCCGACAACGGTGCCTCGGTGTTCGACCGCTACACCCTCGAGCTGCGCCAGCCTATCATAGAAAGTGCCAGCGCCACTTTCTATGTCCTCGGCTTCCTTGAGGGAGGTAACTCGTGGGCTACTATGAAGGAGTTCCAACCTTTCAAAGTCTACAATTCCGCAGGCCTCGGCGTCCGACTTTACATGCCTATGTTCGGCCTTATCGGCATCGACTGGGGCTATGGCTTCGACGGCATCAACGGCGGCAGCCAGTTCCACTTCAGCATAGGACAGAGTATCGATTAGTGGTTATGTCATGAACACTCTCTTCCAAACGTCAATAACGAATATAATCGTCACATAATAACAACAACATTAATGAAACGTCTACTGCTTATAGCTGTTTTCTTGCTCCCTCTGGTTTTGCAGGCCCAAAAATATGCCTGTGTCAATACGGAGTATATTCTGGCCAAGGTGCCCGACTATTCCCGTGCCCAGTCGCAGCTCGACAAGCAAGCGGCAGCATGGCAGAAGGAGTTGGAGACTAAATTCCAGGAGATCGACAAGCTCTATAAAACATTCCAACAAGAGGCCTATCTTTTGCCCGAGAATCTTAAACATAAGCGCGAGGAAGAGCTGAAAGCCAAAGAGAACGAGGTTCGCGAGCTTCAGATCAAATATTTTGGTCCCGGCGGCGATCTCGACAAGAAACGTGCCGAGCTTATGAAACCCATACAGGATCGTGTCTATAGCGCCATAGAGCGTATCGCCAGGGAGAAAAGCTACGCCTTCATTCTCGACAAGTCGGGCTCGCCTACGCTGCTTTATGTGAGCGACAAATACGATGTCAGCGACCAAGTCCTCGAAATGATGGGCATCAATCCTTCCTCAGCCACCGAAGGCGACAAAGAGGTCTCCAACCCAGAAATGAAAAGATCATCACGACGTTAACTATTGTTACATTTTTTAACCATTGATAATTAATTAATAAGTCTTACTAAAATTCTTAAACACATCATCAATAATGAAAAAAAGTTTGATTTTATTGTTTGCCGCCGTATTCGCTTTTGGTACTTCGGCAATGGCACAGAAAACTATTAAGTTAGGACACATCAATTCCTCTGAACTCATGCAGATTATGCCTGGCAAAGACTCGGCTCAGGCTGCTTTTGAAGCTGAAGTCAAAGTCCTTGAAGGCGAACTCTCTGCTATGCAAGAAGAACTGCAGAAGAAATACACCGACTATCAGGAGCGTAAATCTCAAATGACCGAACTTATCCGCACCACCAAGGAGCAGGAACTCAACGACCTCAATCAGCGCATACAGGTCTATCAGCAGAACGCACAGCAGAAACTCCAGGAGAAAGAGAAAGAGCTGCTTCAGCCTATCATCGACCGCGCTAAGCAGGCTATCTCCGATGTTGCCAAAGAGAATGGCTACTCCTACATCTTCGACACTAGTGCCGGCACTCTCCTCTATCAGCAGGATAGCGACGACATCTTCTCTCTCGTCAAGAAAAAACTTGGTCTCAAGTAATTACTAATCTTATAAGGAGCTGCGGCAATCTCGTGTGATGCCGCAGGGTCCATAAATAAAAAAAGAGCGCCACATATTTGCGGCGTTCTTTTTTTGTTATAACTCAAATCGGTTGCTAGTATTTATCCGACGTTAACACCTGCTGTAACCAGCTGGCTTGGTGTTATTAGGACAAGACGTCCGTCTTTGTCTTCGGCGCTTAGTATCATACCTTCACTAACAACACCTTTCAGCTTTCGTGGTTCAAAGTTGGAGATGAAACATACCTGCATACCTACCAGTTTCTCTGGTTCGGGATAGAATTTTGCTATGCCGCTGACGATGGTGCGTCCACCCATACCATCGTCGATTTTAAACTGTAGAAGTTTGTCGGCCTTAGGTACCTTGCAGCATTCCAGTACGGTGCCAACGCGTATGTCAACCTTGCCGAAATCGTCGAAGGCAACTTTCTCTTTTACGCTGGAGGGTTGCCATGCGTTAAGCTCGTTCTGGCGTTTGGTTTCAAGTAGTTTGTTGACTTGAGCCTCTATTGTGGCGTCCTCGATCTTGTCAAATAGCAATTCTGGCTGAGCAAGCTGATAGCCGCTTTCAAGTATGTCGGCGCCGCCAGCGTCTTTCCATCCTTTTGCTGGCAGGTTCAGCATGGAGTGAATCTTGTCGGCGGTGAAGGGGAGGAAGGGTGCGCATAGTATTGCCAGGTTGGCGCATATTTGTAGTGCGACGTTAAGTACTGTGGCTGTACGCTCAGAATCTTCTTTGAAGAGTTTCCACGGCTCTGTCTCGGTGAGGTATTTGTTGCCAAGACGGGCCAGGTTCATCATCTCTGCCAAAGCTTCGCGGAAGCGGTAGGTCTCTATCGAGCGTCCCACTTTTTCAGGATACGATGCCATTTCTGCTATGGTCTGACGGTCAAGTTCTGTCAGCTCACCTTTTATAGGCACTTTGCCGCCGAAAAACTTGTGTGTCAATACCAAGGTGCGATTTATGAAGTTACCTAGAATGGCGACAAGTTCACTGTTGTTCTTCAGCTGGAAGTCTTTCCACGTGAAATCGTTGTCTTTGGTTTCAGGTGCATTGCTGCACAGAGTATAGCGCAGCACATCCTGTTTGCCTGGAAAATCTTTCAAGTATTCATGTAGCCATACAGCCCAGTTGCGTGAGGTGCTTATTTTGTCGCCTTCAAGATTCAGGAACTCGTTGGCGGGCACATTGTCGGGCAGGATGTAGCTGCCGTCGGCATGAAGCATGGAGGGGAAGATAATGCAGTGGAAAACAATGTTGTCCTTGCCAATGAAATGAACTAGTTTTGTGTCGTCGTTTTTCCACCATTTTTCCCAGTCGTCGCCTTTCAGCTGCTTAGTGAAGCTTATATATCCGATAGGGGCGTCAAACCAGACATACAACACCTTGCCGTCAGCGTCTTTCAAAGGCACTTTAACACCCCAATCCAAGTCGCGTGTTACGGCACGGGGTTGTAAACCGGCGTCAATCCACGACTTGCATTGTCCATAGACATTGGTTTTCCAGTCTTCTTTGTGGCTTTCCAGAATCCATTGACGCAGCCAAGGTTCGTCTTTGTCCAATGGAAGGAACCAGTGTTTGGTCTCTTTGAGCACAGGCTTGGCGCCGCTGAGGGCCGATTTGGGGTTTATGAGGTCGGTGGCGTTGAGCGAGGTGCCACAGGCTTCACACTGGTCGCCATAGGCATGTTCGTTGCCGCAATGGGGGCATGTGCCGGTAATGTAACGGTCGGCAAGGAACTGATGTGCCTCCTCGTCATAGTATTGCATAGAGGTTTTTTCAATGAATTTTCCCTCATTGTACAGCTTTTCGAAATATGCCGCTGCGGTCTCGTGGTGCTCTTTGCTCGACGTGCGGCTGTAAATGTCGAACGATATGCCGAGTTCGGCGAAGGAGTTCTTGATGATGGTGTGGTAGCGGTCCACAATATCCTGAGGGGTACAGCCCTCCTTACGTGCTTTGATGGTGATGGGCACGCCGTGTTCGTCGCTGCCGCCGATGAACATAACTTGCTCACCTTGTGCACGAAGGTAGCGCACATAAATGTCGGCAGGGACATATACTCCTGCCAAGTGGCCTATATGTACGGGGCCGTTGGCGTAGGGCAGGGCGGAGGTTACAGTGTAACGTTTGAATTTCTTGTCTTTTTCTGTGTATATCATAGTGTTATTTATTTTTTCTCATTTTCTCTCAAGGCACTATATAATTTCAATGGCCTCAAGTTTTTTTAGTTCTTCTCTAAGTTTTTCCAGCTGACCTTCTATGAAGTCTTCGCTGTATTTGCTGTCGCAGAAACCATTTCCGCGGGCCACATATTCGGGGTTTTCCATGTCGCTGTCAAGCTCCTCGTAGTTGGCGATGGCTGTCTTTAGTAGTTCTATCTTTTTGTTTTTTTCTTCAACGGTCATTTTTCGATAATCTTTTTAATGTTGAAAGCGAAGCCTTTTTCATTGATTCCCGAAGCACGAACCGTGCGGTTGTTGCTTTCGTCACGCCACACAACCCAGATGTCGTTGCCGTCAATCTTCATGATGAAGCCCCCGTCGATATGCCACGCAATGTCTGATATGCCCTCGGCGTCGATATAAATGTGCCGTGGGTCGCTGGCATCTTCTTCCAAATTAGGCTTTTTACCTGCTATCTCTTCATAAAAGAATGCAGACATCTTGTCGCGGATAAATTCGAAATTCTTTTGGTTCCAGCTACCATCGCTATAACGGTGCAGCGAATGCCCTTGGTCTTTAAAGGAGTGGAATTCGCTCCTCAATCCCAAATCTTTGGCGCGAAGGTCTATCTGTACCGAGCCATACATAAGGTCGAAAAGACGTTTGCCCAGCTTCTCGCTGACATCTTTAAAGGGGTATCCTTTGTCGTAAGGAACCACCATGTCTTGGTCACCATGAAATGAGATAATGTCTGTTTTGCTGTTTTTAAGCATGTTCAGGTTTGTTATGGCTCCCCACATATTTGCCAATGCTTTGATTCTAAATGTAGCATGGCTGCTGTTGCCGCTGCTTGCTATAGTCCCCATATCGCGAAATCTGTTGCCTTTCACTGCTTGTGGACGGTCGTTATCGGTCATAAAAGCAAGGTTCAGCGCTGTTATGCTGCCTGCGCTGGCGCCACCAACAAAAATATTGGAGGTATCTATATTATAGTATTTTGCGTGGTCTACCATAAAACGCATAGCAGCATGGGCGTCTTGCAATGCCATATATCCTGTACGAGTTATCTCATTCTTTGTGGGGAAGAAACCAAGGCGGTAGTTGGCGCTGACGGCAACATACCCCATCGAGGCAAAGTGTTTGCACCATCCGCTAATGGCGCTGTCACCTTTGTCGCCTACTAGGAATCCGCCACCATGAAGGAGCAATAGCAAAGGATGTTTCTTATCGTTGTCGATGGTGTCATCAGGCATATAAACATCCATCTTGAGCGATTGTGTTGTCTTGGTAATGGCTGTTGTTAAACAGTCTAGGGCAATCTGCAAATAGCTGTCGTCCTGGGTGCCTGGTTTGCTGCACCAGTATCCCAAGGCTTGCCCATATTCGATATCTCTCTGCACCTTAATCTTCTTGGTGGGCCGTTGAAACAAGGCGTCATCTTTGGCCTTGTATTCAGGCTCTTTGTAGACGTATACCAATGCGTCATGTCTTTTGTCTTTCCAGTGACGGTCATGGACGAACTTTTTGCGCTCCACACAATTGCTGCCAGCAACTACCTGATAGTAATATCCATGTATGCTGTCTTTGCTAATACTGTCCACGGTTACAAAGCAGGTGTCGCCTCCGATAATGACTTTGTACATCACGCCTGTATCGGGTGTATAGTCACCCTGTAGTATGTATGGCAGTTCAGGTATGTTTGTGGGAGTTTGCTTGGCAGGCCCCTTAGTGTCGGTGACTTTACCTTTACATCCTATAAAGATAATTAATGCAAAAAGAATAATATATAGCCTACTTTTCATGGTGTCAATATTTTATAATTAGTGCAGCGCTGACATTCCAATGACTGAAGCCACCTTCCATGGGTTTGCCTTGTGGTATGGCTATAGTCAGAGTATGGTTGCCGGGCTCTAGACCGCTAAGGTCGAAATAAACTGGTTGTGTGGCAGTTCCTGGACACCATCCGCTACGGCTCAAGTCGCTGCTCGATATGCCGTTCCAGAAGTTCCCCGACACGGGATTCCACTCACGGTAGCGGGCGCAGTCACAACGCCAAGGTGTATGGCAGAAACGTTTCTTGCCGTCAATGAATATTTCGTTTTCTTTGGGATTGAATTCGTCGCCACCGCCCCATCCGCCGTGGCCGGTGCTGATGTAACGCAAAGTTATCTCTTTCTCATCACCCTCGGTGTAGAAGTTCACTGTTATACTGTCGCTGCCGAATATTTTGCCATAGTTCTGGCCGGCCATCTCTAGTACATTGCAAGTGTTGACAAGCGATATGACGTCGCTGCCAGGCTCTTGGTCTATCTGCCATTCGTAGTCATTGGGATACGATTTGATGTCGAGGCTCACCTTGTGTCCGCCACCATCGTAGTTGCCTATAAATACACCTATCCATACTTCACCTTCCAATAGTGGCTGGAGCTCTGTAACCTCTTGTTTGTAGAAGGTTTCATCTTTCCACTCCAAGCCATCGAGCTTCACGCGGTCGTTGAAGTGGCCTACGCCGAATGGGGTGAAAAAACGCATTAGCTCAACAATGGGACTGAAAGCAGAGGGTGCTGATTTGTATTTATGCATATTGCTGAGCTGTTGAACAATGCCTTGATAGCGTTGGCCATCACGACCCTCAACTATTGGCAGCGAGTCGGGATGGTACAAAATACCGTCGAGGAATGTCGGCACACCGTTTTCACCAGCTCTGGGGATAACAAAGACGCTGCCAGTGCGGTCATAAGCGTCTCCGTTTGAACGCTGACGGAGTTCAATAAAAGTCTGGTAATGTGATGGGAGTTTAGGAAGTATTATTCTTTTCAGTATCAGTGTTCCACCTGCATAATGCATCGTGGTGTCGAACGGAATGACTTTCAGTGACGGTTTCTCCTTGCCCCAACATATCTGCTCGTCTTCAAACACGTGTGTGGTCAGCACCATCCTATCGCGTTTGAGGTTGCTCATCTCGCGTGCTGTTTTGCGGATCCCTAACTTGTCAGGTATCAGCTGTTTTACTTTGGGACTATTCTTTTCTTTTATTTTAAGGCTTTTGTCGTTCAATTCTATCTGCACTAATCCGTTGCGCACCATCTGCTTCAGCACACCTTTGAATTTGCCGTAATAGGGTAGGGGATTAGCATTAATGCCCTCTTTGGTTGAAAATAGCAGCTCAATACGGTTGCTGTTTATGCTAGTGACATATTTTGTTGTTTTGGAATCAACAAATTGGGTGTCCCATTTGATATCACTGCGGTTCATCGTCGATGCCACATAGAATGTGCTGTCGCTATATTGATACAGATAGTATATGCTGTCGGTAGTGTAGTCGACATAGGTGTTGTCTTCTACGAATCCAGGTATAGGGTGTACAGGTGCTTTGCCATTTTTTATTTGCAGTTGTGTCGGCAAATGGTGGACATAAACCTTCGATGTGTCTGTGTGGTCGCTGTCATAGTCGTAGCTGAAATACTCAATATGAAGTATTTTCTGCCCTGTCTGAGCTTCCGCATAACCGAAGGCGAGAATAATATAGCTGATAATTAAGAGTATATATCGCATTTTATATTTTAAATATGGAATACAAAAATATAAAACAAAAGCGGAACGACAAAATTTTTTTCGCCGCTCCGCCTTATGTATTACAAGAGGTAAGTGATATTATTCTGCCTTTTCCTCTGTTGGTTTCTCTGTTTCAGGTTCTTCCAAGTCAATCTTGCCAGCTTTGTTCAGCAAGTTGTACCACAGCAGAACTTTCTTTACGTCACTGGCGTGAACATGTTCGGTGTCATAGTTTGGCAACACCTCTTTAAAATAGGCGAAGAGGTCGGCATTAGCTGTTTTTCTAATGTCGAAGGCGATAGTTTTGCCATCCTCTTTACGGAAGATGTCTTGCATGACCTCAGTGAGGGGTTTCTCTTTTTCTGTGGTGAAAATACTTATCTCGTTCAACGAGCTAATTCTATCTGTTTTAAATACCGGGCAGCGTTTCTTGTCTGCGAGAGATTCTACGATTGCACCTGTTTTTGTTTGTGATACGAGTTCGTAAATGTCCGGTTTGCCGGAAACTACTAAGATTTTGCTTAAGTCCATTGTTCTTTATTTGAATTTTTATTCGTTATGTAACGCTGATTATATATTGAAAGTATTTTTAGCGAAGGAAATTAAGAATTTTTAGAACTGTGGTATTTCATTAGGCCATCAATGGGGTTGCCGACGACATTGGTTATCTCTATCCCGTGATTGGTCATTATCTCTTTAAGAGTCTGTTCGATAGCCTTGGCGAATCCACCTATGACATATAGTTTTTTGCAGTGGGTACGAGAGATGAGATAGCATAGTTGACTTGAGAGCCATTCTTCGAGTACATCGTGAATGATACCCTCACATTCTTTTTTGTCCTGGTGTTTTACAACGAAAGTCGCCAGTGAGGCTAAAAAACGGTTTGCATTGCCACAATGGTAAATCCTATGCATCCATTCTTCGTAGCTATATGGATAATCATCATGGAACAAATTCTTTAACTCTTTATCCAGGGTGTCATTTAAATATTTTTTAAGCATTATGCGGCCTACATGGTTTGCCGACCCTTCGTCTCCTAATATGTAGCCCAAACTCGGACTTTTCATCGCTATTCTGTCGTCTTCGTAGTAGCAAGCGTTGCTGCCGGTACCTAGAATGCCAACAAGACTGGACCCGTTGATGTTTGTCGATCTGCAGGCACCAAGCATGTCGGTGTCAATGCTGACGTCTTCTGTCTTGAAAGCACTTTGTAGAAGCGATTGCAATCGTGAAGCCTGTATTGTGTCCCCACATCCAGCGCCATAAAAAAAGATCTTTGTCGAAGAATTCTCAATGTTGAAATAGCGACGCACATCGGCGCATTTTTTCATCACCATTGCGTCGGTGTTGAAGTGGGGATTGAGTCCATCGGTAACAAACTTGTTACCAGACTCTATCTCAGCCCATGTTGTCTTTGTGCTTCCGCTGTCGACGACAAGAGTCATATTATGCCGATAATATCGTTAATATCGTTGATTCTATGACGTTTGCAATAGTCTTCAAGACCGTCGATTATCTTCATTGTGACAGCGGGGTCGATGAAGTTGGCTGTGCCTATCTGAACTGCCTTTGCGCCGGCCATCAAGAACTCGAGCGCGTCAGCTGCCGATGCAATTCCACCCAATCCGATGACTGGGATGTTGACAGCGTGTGCCACCTGCCATACCATTCTGACAGCCACTGGTTTGACGGCAGGGCCACTGAGGCCTCCGGTGATGGTGCTGAGGTAGGGTCGCTGTTTCTCGACATCGATGGCCATACCGAGCAGGGTGTTGATGAGGCTTACGCTGTCGGCTCCTGCGCCTTCGACGGCTTTGGCTATGTCGACAACGCTTGTGACATTAGGCGTGAGTTTTACTATCAGAGTTTTATGATAAATCTTGCGTACCTCGCTGACCACCTGTGCAGCCATATCGGGGTTGGTACCGAAGCCCATACCGCCCTTCTTGACGTTGGGGCAGCTAATATTGAGCTCTATGGCTGGTATTCTCTCCAGATCGTCAATCATGGCTGCTGTTTTGCAATATTCTTCTATTGAGGAGCCGCTGACGTTGACGATAATATTAGTGTCTAAGTCTTTGATTCTATGATATACATCTTTGCAGAATGTCTCCACGCCCACATTTTGAAGTCCTACGGCGTTGAGCATACCTGATGGGGTCTCGGCCATGCGTGGGTAAGGGTTGCCTTGGCGACGGTCGCCAGTGGTGCCTTTCACCACAATGCCACCCAACTTGTTGAGATCAATGAAGTCGGCAAATTCTTCGCCATATCCGAATGTGCCGCTTGCTGTCATCACTGGATTCTTAAGAGTGATGTTATGTATTTTGGTTTGAAGCATTTATGTTTGATTTTTATTTGTCCAAATAATTTTGTGCTTTTAGATTGTTTAGAGTTGAAAGAATTTCTTCAAGTTCTTGATATTAAACACTGGACCTTCCTTGCATACGCATTTGTGACCATCATCGCTGTCTACTACGCAGCATAGGCAGGCACCAACGCCGCATGCCATCATGTTTTCCAGCGACACTTCGCATTCAATTTTTTTTTCCGTTGCATGATGTGCCACGGCTTTCATCATTGGAGTAGGTCCGCAAGTGTATATATGGTCGTATTTTGCGTCGAAAATGCTATGTTGTGTCACCAGTCCTTTCTCGCCAAGACTTCCATCTTCGGTGGCGAAATAAACGTCGCCATAGGGGCGGAATTCATCTTGCACCGGTATCATCGCAGCACTTCGTCCTCCGAGCAGTATGGTGCAGTGAGTACCTTTGTCAGACAAACATTTAGAAAGGTGCAGCATTGGGGCTATACCTGCTCCGCCTCCTACTAGCAACACATTTTTGCCTTCTTGGCTAAAGCCACGGCCCAAAGGGTATACCAAATTCAGTGTCTCACCCACTTCCATTTGCGAAAGGGTCTTGGTGCCTTTGCCAACGACTTGAACCAAGATAGTCAGCTGGTTCTTTTCAATGTCTACATCGTGTATCGATATAGGTCTGCGCAGCATAACATTCTTGTTGCCAGGTATCTCCACCTCTACAAATTGTCCGGCTTCTATTTCTGGCAATGTCGATGGATGTTGCAGCGTCATTGCAAAGTAGCTTGCATTGTAGACTTTCTTGTTAACGATTTTAAAATCTGTAATTTGTTTTTTCAAGGTATAGTTTTTTTGATGATTGTTCACTATATTATATTAGTTAGAAGCTGAATGTGCCTCCTAGGCATACTAGTATTGGCAGTTGGTTTACACGCTCTCCTGTCACACGCTCGATATAGAAAATATTTTTGCGGCTGTATACGTTGGTGATACTCATCGAAATCTCCAACAAGCCACGTTTGCCTATTGATATCTTGCGTTTTGCGCCGAGGTCCATACGATGGTACGATGGTAGTCTGCCGCCATTGACATCGCCATAATAAAGTCCCAAACGTCCATTTTCTTCTCGGTAGTCGGTGCTTATGCCTTCGTTGAATGGCAGTAGTTCATAAACACCCATGGTCATGGTGAATGGGAATCCGCTACCAAAGCTCCATCGTCCGCTGAGTTCCCAGTCGCGGTCTTCTCCCAAAGCGTAGGTGGCGAGAAGGTTGACGGTATGACGGCGGTCATAATGAGGATTATAGGTCTGCACTTCGTCGGTGCGTTTCACCTCTCCCAAAGAATAGGTGAACCACAAGTAGAGTCTCTCAAGGTCGTAGCAGGCGCTGATGTCCAAACCTTTAGCGCTACCTTTCTCAATGATGAAGTCGGTCATCAGATATTGAGGCTTTTCGTATACTCCGCCCGAATTGTAGGCGGGGTCGCTGCGGTCAAAAATCTGGTTGTGGTTCATTCCCAGCAGTTGGCTGAAGTTTTTATAGTAAAGCTCGACGTTGAGAGTCAGATGATCTATCATGTCGTATTCCACGCCAAGAACAATGTGCTCAGCCTTCTGTACGCAGCTTTCCACAGTTTCGCCAAGATACAGGGATGGTATGTTCAGCTGTCCTGATCCGGTGAGGAATCCGCTGAACAGGTTCACGATATCGTGGTCGGATCTGGCGTCGAGCATTACCTGGCTATACAAACCTGTGGCGAGTTTGAAGCGTAATTTTTCGTTGGCGTTGTATTTCGCTGCCAGACGGGGTTCTATGCGGGTCTCTGCCAATGAGGAGTAATAGACAAAGCGTATGCCGGGGTCTAAGAGCCATTTGCCAAGGTGAGCGTTATATGTTGCATAAGCTGAAAACGAGGTGCTGTTTTCGTCTTGTGATCGGTGCACACTATAGGCGTTGGTATAGTTGTATTTGCTCGAAAGTCCCTCGATTCCCAAGCCGTATTTTATTTTGTTGACACCCATAAAGTTGGTTATACCCAATGACACATTGAATCCACCAATGGCGCTGCTTTTAGGATTGTTGCTGCCGTCCTCAAGGCTTACTTTGTAGTGTGAATAGGCCACAGTACCGTCAATCAGCGACGACGATCCTGTCATAAGGGCAAAATTGGTACCTGCGCCATAGTTGTTCCAGTGGAAGTTGGCTAGCGACTGATAGTTGTTGACTTGGTCGTCGAATCTAAATCCGAAAAAGTTGATCTTACTCCCCATTCCGGAATTTATTGACAATTTGCCATATAGATCCATGAAGTCGAAAGGTAGGCCACCTTCGATATAGGGGTATATAGCTTTTGATGATTTGGATAGAAACGAGTTTTTGGCGGTAAGCAGGTATGTTATCGTCGATGTCGATCCATTCTTTTCCTTTTTGAGAGGACCCTCCAGTATAAGGCTGGAACCAAAAGTGTTAAGGCCTACTTTGCCAGTGTGACGTTTTTTGTTGCCGTCGCGGGTTGTGATGTCCATCACCGATGAGAGTCTGCCGCCATACTCGGCACCGAAACCTCCGGTATATACGTCGGCGTTGAGAATCACGTCGGTCTCAAAGATAGAGTAAAGACCAATCGAGTGGAAGGGGTTGTAGACTACCATGCCGTCCAAAAGGGTGAGATTCTGAATCATAGAACCACCGCGAATATATAGTTGACCCCCTTGGTCACCTGTCGAGTTAACGCCAGGCAGAACCTGCAGATACTGTGCCAAGTCGGCCTGACCTCCGATGGAGGGCATCTGCTGTATCTGTGAGGCGCTAATCTTTTCCACCGACACCTGGGTTTGCATTTTGCGCTCTTCTCTTTTGTTGCCTGTAATGACGACATCCTTTAGTTTATGCGTTGTCGGCTTAAGGTTGATGTTGCGTGTTATCGTCTGGTGCTTCAAAGTGACAGGTTCGCTGTATTCCTCATAGCCAATGTATCTTACCTTTATCACGTAATCTCCGTTAGGTATCTTGTTGATAATAAAGTATCCGTTAAGATCTGTCGACGCCCAATGGTTGGTACCTTCCAAGAAAACCTGTGCAAATGGTATTGCCTCGCCTTTGTTGGCATCCATCAGTACACCCTTAATGATATTCTGTGCGTTGGCAGCAGATAATCCAAGGATAATAAAAAGTAGAGTATATATTGCTTTTTTCATTATAATGGTGTTTTTTCTATTTTGTCCAGAACTCTAGATTATTAAGATTTTTAGTGTATAATTTTAAAAACCAGTTCTTTTATAATGTCGCCATCTGTAACATTGCTGCTGCTCTTGTAACCCTTCGATCGCAAGTCGGCTTCATGGAGGTAGCCAATGCATGACGCCAGTTTGCCGAGGCTGTAGTTTCTGGCGGCGGTTTCGTAAGAGCTTATAAAATAGGGGTTCACCTTCAGCACTGCTGCGGCGCGGTTTCTGTCGGGCTCTTGATGGAAAAGCATTATTTTGATGAAGAAGGAGTATAACGATGCCAACAGTACAGGCATTGGAGCCTCTTTGGGATTGGCAACGAAGTAGTTCACTATGCGAGCGCAACGCTCTATATCTCGTCGCCCAATGGCGTTCTGTAGTTCAAATACGTTATAGTCTTTGCTTATGCCGACATTTGTTTCGATAGTATCCTCGTCTATGGTGCTCCCTACGGGGATAGAGATGTATATCTTCGACAGCTCGTTGGCAATCTTGTCCAAGTTGTTGCCCAGCGATTCCGACAACATCATGGCGCCGCGCTGTGTAATGCTATATCCTCTCTGCTGAACCACCGAGGCTATCCATCCAGGCACTTCGCTATCGTATATTTTGTTTTTCTCATACACCACGCCTTTCTCTTTGATGGCTTTGTAGGCGCTGCTGCGTTTGTCCAACTTCTTATGACGATAGCAGAATACTAGAATAGTTTGTTTTTGAGGATTTTCCAAATACTTAGCCAACAAATCCCATTCTTCTTTTTTCGATATGTCTTGTGCCTCTTTCACCATCACCACTTGCACTGGCGACATCATGGGATAGCGCATAGCCATGTCAAGCACGTTGCCCATTGTCACATCACGACCATAGACAACAGTCTGGTCAAAGTCACGCATTGACTCGTCTATGATGTTTTTCTCTATGAAGTCTGAAACGAGGTCAATGTAATAGTTTTCCTCGCCTGTGATAAGATATACAGGTGCGAAATTTTTCGCTTTGATGTCTTCAATAAGTTGTCTTTCAGTAATCTGTTTTTCTGTTTTAGCCATACAGGTAACACGGATTTAGCAGGCAAATTTACATATTTTTTTTGAATGCCGTGTAGCAGCCATTCAAAAAATAATTCAACTTCGCACGCACACTGTATTTGTGGAAATATACCTGTTGAAAGTAATGCAAAAAAAAGAGGTGAAGTCTCTTCGGAACCATCCACCTCGCCTTAGGTCGAGCAAGTTTTCTTGGCAGTTTTTATTATATTATTTCTCCAATCTTTTTATGCATTTCAGCATGTGGCTGTACTCTTGTCTCTCGGCGTTAAAGATGCCATGTTCGTCTATGGTGTCGTGTCGCACCATCCCCGAGGCATGTATTATTCCACCACAACCGTCCATGATACCGACATGCACTATCCTTCCTGCGGTGTTGGCGAAGAATGCCAGGTCGCCTTCACGGCTTTCCGTCAGTGACACTTCGACACCTGTCTCTGCTTGTTGCCAGGCGTCGCGAGGTAGTTTCTTGCCGCATATTTTAAATACCACCTGTGACAATCCCGAGCAGTCGATGCCCATTTTGGTGCGTCCGCCCCAAAGATAGGGTGCTCCAAGGAATTGCTCCGCCACACCAATGACGGTTTTCTTTGCCTTCTTGTCGTTGTTGTCAGAAGTTGCCCATCGGTGGTTGTATTGCGCTCCCGCGGGCACCAGCACCTTTTTGTCTCCTAGGTGAATCCACATTTCTGTATTGGCGATCATGTCGAAAATATCTATGTCGCCTTGCATGACAGGTTTGAGCTGCTGACTGCTCACCCATCCTTCGTAACTGTCATATTCTGAGCAAATGAGATCCCAGTCGCCTTCTGTTGTCAGCACGTCAACAAGGTCGCCAAACAACAGTTGGTTGACCATCTCACTTCTGTGTGAGGCCTCTTTGCGCATCGGTACCGCCGACAGATAACAGCATTTTTTCATAGGTGTAGTATGATAGGGGTGTTGTTTTACTTGAATAATATAATTGTCTGCCTGTTGAGGGTAAATTCTTACTGCCAGCGGTTTATTATATCCGGCCTAGCTCCACAGAGCGTGCAACACGATCAATGAGGTTGTCTTCTTTGTTGCGTTTAGGGTCGAATCGTTCCTTCATATTAAAGCCGAACATACGTGCAAAGGTGTTATAGAATGAGGCTCGGAATTTGCCTCTAAGGTCTGCAACAAGGGTGTATGAGTTGTTGCCAGTCTCGCGGTCAACAAGTTTCAGCAACACTTTGCCTTGCGAGAAGGTCATTTTCTCCAAATCCTCCTGGAATTCATCCAGAAGTTCTTTCTCCACTCTTTTTATGTATTCGCTCCTTTTTTTGGGAGGCAGACTTGCCATCTCTTTCTCTAGTTCCTGCAGCCGTCGTCGCGCCTCTTTGGCATAGGGTAGGGTCTTCTTAACGTTGCGAATGAGTTTTTGGTTTTTGCGTATCTCTTTGTTTGTCAGCAATGCCCATTTCGTTGAAATGGTCACTGTATTGAGGTGGATAATAGGTATAGTGTCACCGTTTTGTACGGTGGCATAGCTAAGAATATGGTTGCTGCCATAGCCTTGCAACCGGGTGGCGTTCGATGGCACCTGGGCTGTTGCTATACCGTATGCCGTCAAAAGAAGATATGTTAGCAGCCTCGCTTTAGTCATGGTTATTAGAGGTTGAAAAGTTATATTGAGTCGCTATTACAATCACAATTAAATAACTGAGTAATCTTTATTTTCGTATCTTTAAATGGAAAAAACTTGCAATAGGATTCATATTATATATGATGTTTTCGCTGCTTGTGGCGAGCAATCGACAATAATTCAAACTTTTCATCATCTGTTTGATTATCTCAAGATTTTATGTACATTTGCAAAACAAAAAAAATGTTAATTCAACTATATATCTTTGTCAATGAAAGCGATACAAGATAATAATGTTCTCTATAATATATTGAGTCCTCTTGTACAGTTTGGTACACGATGTCATTATCAGAGTTTTGTTGTACGTGGATTGGAGAACCTTCCTGTCGATGGGGCTTATATCATAGCTCCTTGTCATCAGCAGGCTCTTATGGAGCCTTTGGCGGTGCTTAACTTTGCTCCTAAACCCCCTGTCTTTCTTGCTCGCGCCGACATCTTTGCCAAACCGGTGATACGTGCCATCCTGACTTTCCTCAAGATACTCCCGGTATATCGTATCCGCGACGGACAGAGTAACCTTGGTAAAAACAACGAAATTTTTGATCGCTCTCGCGATGTTCTTCTCGACGGTTTCCCTCTCTGCCTTATGGCAGAAGGACGTCACAACGACCGTCACCATTTGCTCCCAATGGGCAAAGGTATGTTCCGCATTGCCGGTGAGACGCAGCTTAAACTTGGCGACCATCCGCTTTACATCGTGCCTACGGGTATCGACTTCGACGAGTATGAGCGTCCCTATGCCAACCTCGTTGTCAATATCGGCAAACCTATTCCTGTGCAGCCTTTCATGAAGGATTTTGTCGAAAACGAGCCTGTCGCTCTAAACGAAATGCGCCATGCTCTTTCCACGGCCCTCAGTCCGCTGATGCACGACATACGCCACGAAGAGCATTATGACGAGATACTCACAGTATCACAGGTTCTCAACACTCCTGAGCGCAAACGTAAGGGTCTCCGCAACAATGCTTGGAACCGTTTCATAACTCGTCAGGCCATCTCTCAGCGGCTCGACTCCTGTGCCGAGGCTGCCGACCCCAAATACAACTCAATAATAGAGACTGCGCGCAAATATCTCAACTTGTGCCGTCAGCTGCGGATGCGTCCTGTCGACGCCGCCAACCATTGGGGGCTTCTTGCCACCTTGGGTGCCTTCATTCCACTTGCGGCTCTTCTTGTCGCTGCCATCATGGTTCCTGCAGTACGCTGGATCCTGCTCTTCTGCCTGGTGTGCTATCCCTTCCCAATGTTGCCTACCCATCTTTTGATGCGCTCGCTCATTGGCGACCCACAGTTCCGTAGCTCCGTGAATTTTGGCATACGTTTCTTGTTGTCAATAATTTATGGTATTGTCATCTCTATCGTTATGGCATGCTGTGGTGGCATGTGGATGAGCAACCTTGCTCCATTGGGAGCATGGTGGGGCTTGGTGGCTGTGGCCGTGGTACACCTGGGAGCCATCTTGGCGGGCCCTGTTGTCAACAGCCTCAAGGCCGTAGGCAACAATCTGCGCTACTGGTTTTTGTGGATGGTGAGGCCCAGCAAGATGAAAGCTCTGAGAGAGACCCAAAAACAGCTAGGGGAGATCTATTAGAGCACCTAGATTATAAATTCTACTTCAGGGAAGAGTTCTTTTAGTTCGGCTATGCCGGCTTTAACCTCTTCGTATTGCTCCCAGCAGTGCATGGGGTAGAAATGCTTGGTGTTAATCTGCTGCAGCCATTGGCACGAGCCTCGCAACATCTCGCTCCCCAGGCGTGGGTCTACAGGGAACATGGCATGGTCTACGTTTTTAGTTATTGCCCTCACTTCGCGAAGGTTGGAGATGAACATGCCCTCCATTTCGTCAAGTGTGCATTTTATATGCTCTTCCTCATTTTCGGGGAAGTACCAGTTGTTGTTGTCGCCGGCATGGTATACTGTAGTACCGTCGGGCAGTGTCACCAAAGTGGCTATGCCTACATCTGTCGACCGCAATGCGTTGAGACGCAGATTCTCATCTTCGTAGATGTCTCCAGGGCGCAATATTGCTGTAGGACGTTCTTTCTCTATACGACGTCTCTTCTGGGTGTCGTACGACACCAGCAGGCGTGCGTCAGCATAGTTCAATATCTCTTCGTTGTAATGATCTTCGTGAAAGTGCGATACAATGAAGTAGAGCACTTTCTCGCCACGCTCTTCAATCTTTTTATGGAGTGTGCCGCTGTCGTTGTCTCTCCAATAGTCGTACACTACCAAGGCACTCTCGGTCTCTAGAGCGAAGCAGCTGTGAAATATGTATGTAATGTTCAAGATATCAGTGTCATTCCGTCTTGTCAGACGTGTTGTGTATTAGTTTGTGTTAATCTATTTTTTTACCTCCAATGGCTTCGCTGACATTGATGATGTAGTCGCCAAGTTTTTCATACAAAGCGTAAAGGCCGCTGTAGGCGTTGCCTATGGCGTAGTTGTAAATGCCAAGTTTCAGAGCGTCGAGGTGTTGCGACCTCAGCATGTCGCGGTAAGCGTTGATGTCGTTTTCGGCAGCATAGGCGGCGTCGAGGTCCACATTGTCGTAGTCTTTGAGATTGCTGTCCATAACGTCGAGAGCCTTTTGCACCAGTTCGCTCATGTGTGCTAGGTTTGCGTTGAGGCTTGCGTCGAAATGGACTGCATCCTCGCGTTTGTTTTTGCGAGTCATGGCTATTTGGTATATTGCGTCGCCAATGCTTTCAAGGTTGTCGATAATGCGCAGCATCGAGCTTATTCGTTCCGAACCATGCTGGCTGACATCGCCAGAGCCCACACGGGTAAGGAATTTGGTGATTTCCTGCTCCATTCTGTCGGTTATGCCCTCATATTTTTCTATGCGGTGCATAATAGCCTCGAATTCATCTTCGTTTTTAGCGGTGCGAAGACCGGGCAGGAAGGTGTACATACGCAGCACACGTTGCGAGAAGACCTCTATTTCGCTCTTGGCCGACTGCAAGTTGAGCTCGGCCGTGGAGAGCCAGTTGCCTTCGATATAGGTGAGGCGGAAGTCGTCTTCGTTCTCCTCCACAGGGCTCTTCACCATCCAGTTTACTATTTTCAGTATCTGGGGAATAAAGAAGGCAAGTATAATTGTGTTGCAGACATTGAAGATGGTGTGGAACAACGATATTGCCAATGGTACCGACTCACGGTTGTATAGCGGGTCGTCAATAGAGGCATAGGGGCTGCAACCGGTAATGGAATTGGTGGCGTAGGCAATAAGTTGCATCAACGGTGAGAAGAAAATGAGTGTTAGGATGACGCCAACAACGTTGAATACCAGGTGGGCACGTGCCGCTTTCTTGCCAGCGGCATTGGCAACAAGTGCTGCCAGGTTGGCGGTGATGGTGGTACCTATGTTCTGACCCATCACTAGCGCCACGGCGACATCAAAGCCTATCCATCCATTGTAGCACATCACCAATGTGATGGCCATCATGGCTGCGGAGGCCTGTACTAAGCAGGTAAGTATGGCTCCTATGGCTACGAATATAAGTATTGACCAGAAACCAAAGTCGCTGAGTGTCGATATGGCGTGGAGGAAATTGGGGTATTGGTCAAGGTTGGCCAGAGGCTCTTGCAACAGCTCCATACCAACAAGGAGAAGGGCAAGACCTATAACTGTCTGACCTATAGATTTCATTCTGTCGCGACCCGAGAAGACGAAAAACAAGCTTATTGCCGCCAACAGCATAGGCAAACTGAATCCTCCGGCGCTGTCGCCAAGACCGAAAAGGGTGATGATCCACGCTGTCACGGTAGTGCCAATGTTGGCTCCCATAATGACTGCCACGGCGCCAGCTAGCGATAGGAGTCCGGCGTTGACAAAGCCTACCACCATCACTGTCGTAGCCGACGAGCTCTGAATGGCGGCGGTGACAACAGTACCTGTCAGAATACCACTTATTGGATTGCCAGTGATGTGCTTCAGCACCGAACGCATTTTGCTTCCGGCAATTTTCTGCAGACCTTCGCTCATAAGCTTCATGGCAAAGAGGAACACAGCCAAAGCTCCCACTAAGTTCAAAATTACAAATACAATGTCGCTAAAACTCATAGATAAAGTATTGAATACAAATAAAATGTGACGTTGGTAGAATAATCTTCCAACGTCACAAAAATACTTACACTCTTCAAATAATGAGAAAAATGACGGTTACGTTTTTGTTAAGATTTTCTGTATTGTCTAACCTGTTGCCCTAAATGGCTATCTGTCATTTTTCTTGGATCTCTTGGATTTCTTGTTTTTTGGGGTGTTTCTAGAGTTTCTAGATTGTTTAGAGTCTCTAGTTTTTTTAGACTCTCTAGATTGTCTAGAGTTTCTAGATTCTCTAGTATGGTTGGTTTCTTGGGGGATGTCTTCTACTAGGTCAAAGTCGATCTGTTTTTTCAGCATGTCTACGTTGCGCACTCTGATCTTCACAGCGTCGCCTAGTTTGTAGCATTTTCCGTAGCGTCGTCCTATCACTTGGTAGTTGTCTTCGTCCAGCATGTAGTAGTCGCCTTTCAACGATCCAATGGGTATCATGCCTTCGCATTTGTTGCCCTCAATCTCTGCATATATGCCCCATTTGCTCACTCCCGATATGTTGGCGTCGAACACTTTGCCTATCTTGTCGCTGAGGTATTCGGCTTGCTTGTATTTCACGCTGGTGCGTTCTGCATCGGCGGCTTTCTTCTCCATGATGGAGCAGTGCTTGCAGTATTCTTCATATTCATTGGCGTCGACGCTACTGCCGCCTTCCAGGTAGCGTTCTAGCAATCGGTGCACCATCAGGTCGGGGTAGCGGCGTATAGGTGATGTGAAATGGGTGTAGAATGGGAATGCCAACCCGTAGTGGCCTATGTTTTCGGTCGAATAGTAGGCCTTCGACATTGTGCGTATGGCTATGCTGTCAATCATGTACTCTTCGCCGCGACCAGCAATTTGTTCGAAGAGTCTGTTGTAGCTGTCGGCCAAGGCTTTGCGACTACCCACTTTCATTTTGAAGCCCAACTTGGTGACAAATTCCACAAAGGTGTTCAGTTTTTCCGGATTGGGCTCGTCGTGGACGCGGTAGACAAAGGTTTTGCCAGATTCTCTAGTTTTTCTAGATTTACTCGACTCTTTACTTTTTTTTGTGTTTCCTATGCTCTCTGCTACGTTGCGGTTGGCGAGCAGCATAAATTCTTCTATCAGCCAGTTGGCCTCTTTCTGCTCTTTGATATAGACGCCTATGGGTTTGCCATTTTCGTCAAGTTGGAATTTCACCTCTTGGCTGTCGAAATTAATGGCGCCCTCTTTGTAGCGAGCTTCCCTCAGTATCGTTGCCAGTTTGTGAAGCTCCAGCACCGCCGCGTCGGCCTCTTTGCTCTCTGCCGAGCACGCTCCGCTCTCAATAATAGCTTGTGCCTCTTCGTAGCTGTAGCGACGGTCGCTGCATATCACCGTCTTTCCAAACCAGCGGTTCAGCACTTCGGCTTTGTCGTTCATCTCAAAGACGGCGCTGAAACACAGCTTGTCCTCGTTGGGGCGTAGCGAGCACACCTCGTTGCAGAGTTTTTCTGGCAGCATGGGGATGGTGCGGTCTACAAGGTATACACTGGTGCCACGGTCGTAGGCCTCACGGTCTATGGCACTGCCAGGGTGGACGTAATACGACACGTCGGCTATATGAACGCCAACTTCGAAATTGCCGTTTTTGAGATGCTGGAACGAGATAGCGTCGTCAAAGTCCTTGGCGTCGGCGGGGTCGATGGTGAATGTCGTCGTTTTGCGGAAGTCGCGGCGGCTTTCCATCTCTTTCTTCGTGGGGTTCTTTATTTTCGAAGCTTCTTTCTCAGCCTCGGCGGGGAAGTCGAGAGGGAAGTCGTATTCTGCCAGTATAGACTGCATTTCCACGTTGTTGTCGCCGGGGCGTCCGAGGCGTTTCACCACACGACCCACGGGGTTGTGCATCTGCTCTGGCCAGTCGGTCATCTCTACCACTGCTTTCTCGCCGTCCTCGGCACCTGCCAAGTCGCTGAGAGGTATAAAGATGTCAACCACCATGTTGCGGTTGTCGCACACCAGGAAGGCGAATTTGTCCATCTTCTGAATGCGACCCACAAAGCGGCTTTTGGCTCGCTGAAGTATTTCCACCACCTGGCCTTCGGGTTTGTGCATCTTGCGCTGAGGGAACATAAGAACCTTCACCCTGTCGCCGTGGAGGGCGTGGCGGGTGTAGTTGGGGGCTATCATAACATCTTCACGACCCTCTTCCTCGGGAATGACATAGGCTTTGCCTGTCTGCTTCATATCGATGGTGCCGATGATGTAGTTTTTGGGAAGCAGGTCGTCGTTGATATGTTTCGGGTTGATCTTGTATTTGCCGCGACCCTCTTCAACGAGGATTTTGTTTTCTGCCATCTCGAGAATTGTCGACTGCACCAACTGTCGCGAGGCTTTGTCATAAGCGCCTACTTTCGACGAAATCTGCTTGTAGTTGAATGCTGTAAATGGAGAGTTGGCAAAGATTTTAAGTATTTTGGTTTGAGTGTTTTCTGTAGTCATATTCTTTTATATATATGTTTCTTTTACGTTATAACGATATAGTGTTAAAATGGTCTTCCCGCTTTTCGTTTTATTTCACAATCACTCGGGTGTTTCCACCTACAGGTCCTTGGTTTCCACCTCCATAAACATTGCCGTATAAATGGGGGTTGTCTTTGATGATAACTTCTGTGTCAGCGCTTATAGCGGCCTCATTGCCGCCTCCAAAGACATTGCCCTTAACCACTGAATGGCCTTGAACATTAACGTTGGTGTTGCCAGTGACAGATGCGGCATTGCCACCGCCGAAAACGTTGCCCTTCACTTTTGAATATATATTCACCTGAGTGTTGGCGGTAACTACGGCGCTGGTTCCCAGTCCGCCGCCGAAGACATCTTTGTTCACCGAGCCATTAATGATGTTGACTTGTGGCGAGATACGTGCTGGATTGTTGTAGGCATCATCAAAGATCCCGTCGCTGTTGTTGTCGACGCTGTCGGGAGCATATTCCACCAGGTTGCCACCGCCGTATACGTAGTCGACGCTGAGCGGACATGAGGCACTGTTGGAGTCGATGTTGACGATAATGTTGCCCACAATGCCACCTCCCAGGTTGCATCCGCCAAAAACTTCGCTGATAGTGTGTCCCGGGTTGCTGCCATGGACGTTGACGGTGACGTTGCCATAGATGGTGCCACCATTTTTGTTGCCGCCGAAGACACGAGTCATGTCGCCACCCAAGATGTTCAGGGTGACAGTCTTGGGATCGTCGCGAGTGCCGATGTCGGCATTGTTGGCGCCGCCATATACGTCGGTGAGTCCTGTGGTGCCGCAGGGTATGGTTATAACCACGTTGCCTGCCGGAGCCACATTGCCGCCGCCATATATCTCGCGGGTCACTAGCTGACAAGAGCCGCTGTTGTCAAAGGCTACCATTGATGCACCGTGGACCATGCCGAGACTGTTGGAGCCTCCGAAGACTTGGCTTATGGCGCCGCCCTTGATGGTTACGGAGGCGTCGCCATAGACGTTGGCACCGGGGTTGTAGTCGTTGGCAGCGGGGTTGGTGTGATTTCCAGCACCGTTACCGCCAGCAAATACTTGATAGATATGACCGCCTTCGATGATGACATCGGTATTCATGTTCAATACCGATGGTGTTGTAGAACCGAGGTCTGCGGCATTGCCGCCACCATAGACATACTGTATGGTGTTCTCGTCGCAGTCGTGGATGGTCACTTGTGTGGTTTTGCCTGATGTCGCCGGTATCACGGTAGCCTTGTTGCCGCCGCCATACACAGCGTTGAGGGCGAAGAGGTTGGCGAGAGCCGCGTCGTCGAGGGCGTCAACAGCCACGAGGTCGTTGGTGTCGAGCTCGTCGAGGGCAGCGACCATGGTCTTGACCTTGTTGAAGTCGTTGGTGCCCACTGTGTGCTGAGTGCTGTACACGTCCACGAAGAT